>ENA-OROH01000106-OROH01000106.1-human-gut-metagenome-genome-assembly--contig:-NODE-106-length-91468-cov-5.884994_pt1 | contig 91468 bp, 96 predicted proteins | sample MGYA00242125_ERZ509042 | MGnify/ENA primary metagenome ERZ509042 (study PRJEB26280, sample SAMEA2338738) | human gut metagenome | biome: human gut; feature: human-associated habitat; material: faeces... | reverse complement strand
CTCAATATCTACTTATATGATTTTATAATTTATCTTTAACTGTTAATGACCTCCTGTTCTCCAATGGAAGCTTCCAACTGTTGCTTTTCAAACATATCTTTATAAATACCATTTTTCTGAATCAGTTCGGTGTGTGTTCCAAGCTCTTTCATTTCCCCGTTTTCAAGTACCATGATCAGATCGGCATGCTGTACCGTGGAAATTCGGTGTGCGATCAGGATTGTTGTTTTTCCTTTACGATCGTCCCTGAGATTATGTAGGATATGTTCTTCTGTATCGGTGTCGACAGCGGAAAGGGAGTCATCAAGGATCAGAATCGGTGCATTTTTTATCAGGGCGCGGGCGATGGAGCTGCGCTGTTTCTGACCGCCGGAAAGCGTAACGCCACGTTCGCCGACGATCGTATCATAGTTGTCCGGAAAATTTGCAATATTATCGTGAATGCAGGCTGATTTTGCTGCGGCGATAATACGGCTCATATCCTGTGATTTTGTACCGAATGCAATATTTGCTTTCAGAGTATCGGAAAAAAGAAAATTATCCTGTGGTACATAAGCGATATTTTCACGCAGAGTTTTCAGCGGAATTGTGTTGATATCATGGTCATCCAGATAAATCATGCCTGGCTCGGTGTTGTAAAGCCGGAGCAGGAGATTGACCAGAGTGGACTTTCCGTTGCCGGTGCGCCCGATGATGGCAAGGGTTGTCCCGGATGGGATGTCCAGATTGATATCATGCAGTACCGGAGAAGTATTTCCAAGGTGCGTAAAGGTCAGGTGATCAAAACGGATATTCCCGTGCAGGGTATCTAAAGTTGTGACAGAAGCAGTATCTTTTACATTTGTCTGTGCTTCCAGGATTTCCTGTACACGGCGGATGGATGCAGTTCCCTGGGAAAACATGACAGCAGCTTCCGAACAGGCGAGCATCGGCCATACCAGCATATTGACATACTGATTGAAAGCTACGAAGCGTCCGAGTGTAATCTGTCCGATCAGGGCGAGGTATCCCCCATAAAGGAGTGAGGCAAGACTGGAAAATCCGATGATCACATCCAGAAGCGGGATCAGGATGGCTTCCAGCTTTGCGATGCGCATACTTTTATCCATGGTATCCTGGTTCTTTTTGGAAAAAGAAAGGATTTCTGCCTGCTTGCGAACAAAGGCCTTGATCACACGGATCCCGGAGAAGCTTTCCTGTACAAAGTCGGCAAGATTGGAAACACTGTCCTGACGTTCGGTGTAGAGGGCATCCAGTACCTTTCCGTAATGCATATAGCCGAGGCAGATGATGACCATCGGGATCAGTGCCAGAAGGGTCAGTTTTATATTGACATAATACATCATCTGGCAGACGACCAGGAGCGTCATGACTACGGAATCAAAGATGCAGATGACAGCAGGACCAAGTGCCATGCGGACCGCATTTAAGTCACTGGTAAACCGGGTCATCAGATCACCTGTTTTGTGGCTGTTGTAGTATTCCACATCCATAGTTTCCAGATGGGAAAACATTTCATTACGCAGTTCACGCTCGATAATACGTGCGGTTCCAAAAAGAAAATAACGCCACAAAAAACGGCCGACTGCAAGCAGAAGACCAATCAGAAAGATTCCAAGAAGACAGGTACGAATGGAACTCCAGGTGATGCTGCGCGCGGTAAGACCATCGGTAATGATACCGGTAAGTTTTGGAATAAATACACTTGCCGCATCTACAGCAAAAAGAGTAAGGATTCCGGCAATATAGCGATATTTGTATCGTCTGACATATTGCATGATAAAGGGCAGTGGTTTCATATCAATGCCTCCTGAAAATGATAATTTTTTTCTATATAAACTATTATAGAGGATAGAATCTGGGGTGTCAAAGATTCCGTCAAATAAACGGGAAATACTTTGTGAAACAGGGGAAATTTCGTGAAAACGACAATTGCAATTTAAGATACATTTTTCTATAATGACGAAAGGTAAAATGTTAATAAGATAAACAGAGGGAATATATGAAAACATTACAGAAAGATTTGACGACCGGGAATCCGGGAAAAATTATTTTTAATTTCACACTGCCGATCTTCATTGGAAATGTATTTCAGCAGTTCTACAGTATGGCAGATACGATTATCGTAGGAAAGTTCGTGGGAACCAAAGCACTTGCGGCTGTTGGAAGTACGGGAACGATCATGTTTCTGATCAATGGATTTATTCTGGGAATGACGGCAGGATTTACCGTACTTACGGCACAGAAATTTGGCGCGGGTGATATGAAAGCAATGCGCAAGACTGTAGGAAATGCCGCGATTCTGGCGATTATTATGTCTCTTATTATGACTGTGCTCGGAATGATGGCAATGAAACCGCTTCTTGGGATTATGAAGACACCGGATGATATTTTCAAGGATGCCTATGCGTATATTATGGTAATCTGTGGTGGAATTGCGGCGCAGATGCTATATAACTTTTTATCCAGTGTCTTGCGGGCACTTGGTAACAGCAAGGTTCCGCTATATTTCCTGATTCTTGCGGCGTTGCTCAACATTGTGCTGGATATGGTATTTATCATTGCGTTTCACATGGGCGCAGCCGGTGCGGCATGGGCGACCGTGATTTCACAGGGGATTTCGGGAATCCTGTGTCTGGTATATATTGTGAAGGCGGTTCCGATCCTGCATTTACATAAGGAGGACTGGCGTCCGAGCGGACATCTGCTGAAGATCCAGCTTGCAGTCGGAATCCCGATGGCTCTTCAATATTCGATCACAGCAATCGGAACCATGATGGTACAGACTGCCCTGAATCTGCTTGGCTCCACACAGGTAGCAGCATTTACCGCAGCGAATAAGATCGAGCAGATCGTGACGCAGGCATATGTTGCGATGGGAACCACGATGGCAACCTATTGCGCACAGAATATTGGAGCTGGTAAGATCAAAAGGATCCGTCAGGGATTTAAGTCAATTACGATCATGGGAAGTATCTATTCAGTCGTAGTTGCGGCGATCATTATGACAGTTGGAAAATATATGACGTATCTGTTCCTGTCTGGGGATCTGACAGAAATTATGCATTCCGTGGATATTTACCTGAAATGCGTCGGTACTTTCTTTATTCCGCTTACCGTTGTAAATGTTTACCGGAATGGAATCCAGGGAATGGGATATGGACTGCTCCCGATGATGGCTGGTGTGGCTGAGTTGGTTGGCAGGGGTGTTGTTGCCATGATCGCGGCAGGGCAGAAGAGTTACTTTGGAGTATGCATGGCAAGTCCGGCGGCATGGATCCTGGCAAGTGCGTTGCTGATCGTGATGTATTATTATGTGATCCATCAGAATGAGAAGCGGTTTGCGAAGTATGCGGATGAGGAATAGAAAAGTTTTCTTTATAAAGCAAATGGAATGAATAACAGCTCCGGCGAATATACTTTTTAGTAAAGTGGTTCGCCAGGAGCTGTTTTTATGCGCCTTTTTTTATACATATCTGACTTTATAGTCCCTTTTATGATTTTGTCCATTCTTATATATGGAATTTTTGCAGGAGTGAATGTATATGATACTTTTATTAAGGGAGCAAAGCGTGGATTTTGGACGGTCGTGCGGCTGATGCCGACGTTGATCGGATTGATGGCGGCAGTGGGGATTTTGCGTGCATCGGGTTTTCTGGAATTTATATCGGAAATAATTGGAAATGTGACGGAGCAGATTGGATTTCCGGGGGCATTGGTTCCGCTTACGATTGTGAAAATGTTTTCGTCCTCTGCCGCAACGGGATTATTGCTTGATATCTACAAGGAATTTGGAACGGATTCGAGAAACGGAATGATCGCTTCAATTTCGATGGCGTGTACGGAAACGATTTTCTATACGATGTCTGTGTATTTTATGTCAGCAAAGGTGAAAAAAACCAGGTATACTCTTGCCGGAGCACTTATTGCAACATTTGCAGGGCTTGCAGCGAGTGTGTGGCTTGCGGCACTTGTATAAATAAAAGTTGTATATAAAAATTATCGAATGTTGTATTCAGATTTTTTTGAAAAATGTATATATCGCACAATAAAAATGACTACAATTAACAAAAAATGTGCAAAATCTTGACAAAGAATGGAGAGAAACATAGAATATAGTCTATAGATGGTTCGAATCCAATTTTTATACGAAAAGGAGCAAAACATGAACGCAGCAGAAATTATTAAAAAAGATTTGGATGCAATTTATATTGGAAATCTGAGCACGGTAGATGACAATCTTACACTCCCGGAGAATGGAAAATACGGTGCTCAATTTACTTGGGAGACAGGGGAAGAAAGATTTATTGACAATACAGGAAAGGTACATCGTCCGCTGCATGGCATGGGAAACCGTAAAGTTACACTGACGGTTACCGCAACATATGAAGGACGTAGTGAGTCAAGAGAATATGTGGCGACCGTATTGCAGGAAGCAAAAGAAAATATCGTAAAAGAAGTACGTAAAGTCGTCCTTAATGCACTGGTCGGTGAAGAAGCACATCTTCCGTCTGTTGTGATCGTATACACAGAAGATGGACGCCGCATGACAATGCCGGTGAAATGGAATACATATGAGCCGGCAAAAGAAGAGACAGTGGTTGCAGTTGCAGGTGTGATCGATGGAACAGAAAAGGAAGCATCTGCAGAGATCCATTATAAAAAGGAAATAGTACCAGTAAAGGGACCGGAGAAAAAAGTGGGTTATTTTCCACTTGGACAGGTTCGGTTGAAAGAAGGAACTCTTTATTATAAATACCAGAAGCTGATGGAAGAATATCTTCTTGGAATTGACGATGACCAGATGCTTTATAATTTCCGCAAAGCGACCGGACTGGATACAAAAGGGGCACCTCCGATGACCGGTTGGGATGAGGAAAGCTGTAAACTGAAAGGGCACACGACAGGACATTATCTGTCAGGTATTGCACTTGCATTTGCAGCAACCGGCAATCCAAAATTTTTAGATAAAGTCAATTACATGGTAGCAGAGCTGAAAAAGTGCCAGGATGCATTTGCGGCAACCGGCAAATATCACAGAGGATTTTTAAGTGCATACTCAGAGGAACAGTTCGATCTTCTGGAAGTATATACCAAGTATCCGGAAATCTGGGCTCCGTATTATACTTTGGATAAGATTATGTCTGGATTATATGATTGTCATGTACTTGCTGGAAATGAGACGGCAAAAGAGATCTTGGACTTGATGGGAGACTGGGTATATGACAGACTTTCCCGTCTGCCAAAAGAAACACTGGATAAAATGTGGGCAATGTATATTGCAGGTGAGTTTGGTGGTATGCTTGGAACAATGGTAAAAGTCTATGAACTGACCGGAAAAGAAAATCATCTGAAGGCTGCAAAACTTTTTGAAAATGAAAAGTTATTCTATCCGATGGAAGAAGAATGCGATACATTGGAGGATATGCATGCAAACCAGCATATTCCGCAGATTATCGGTGCAATGGATCTGTATCGGGCAACTGGTGATGAGATTTATTGGGAAATCGGAAAGAATTTCTGGAATATCGTGACTGGCGGACATACATATTGTATCGGTGGGGTTGGTGAGACTGAGATGTTCCATCGTGCAAATACAACGTGTTCTTATCTTACGGATAAGGCTGCTGAAAGCTGTGCAAGTTATAATATGCTGCGCCTGACCAGTCAGTTATTTGAATATACGCGAAGCGGCAATCTGATGGATTATTATGATAATACGCTGAGAAATCATATCCTGACATCAAGTAGTCATAAATGTGATGGTGGAACGACTTATTTTCTTCCACTTGGTCCGGGTGGCAGAAAAGAATTCTTCCTTTCAGAGAATTCCTGCTGTCATGGAACCGGTATGGAGAGCAGATTCCGCTATATGGAAAATATTTATGCGCAGGATGCAGATGCGCTTTACATTAACCTTCTTGTAGATTCCGTGCTGACGGACGAAAATGGAAAAACGATGATCGAACTTCAGAGTGTGGATGAAGAAGGTGTAATGGAAATACGTTGCCAAAAGGATCAGAAAAAAGTTCTTAAAATCCATATTCCGGCATGGGGACAGAAGGATTTTAACGTGTCTGTAAATGGAAAAGTTCTTGCAGATACAGCACTTCATGATGGTTATATGGTAATTGATGCAGATCCGAAAGCCGGAGATGTGATCCGACTGGAACTTCCGATGGAATTCCGTGTGTTGGATAACAAGTCTGATGTGGCATTTGTCAATCTTGCATATGGGCCATATATTCTTGCGGCACTTTCAGAGGAAAAAGAATTCCTTACAGCACCGGCAGTAGAAGAAATTCATATGGTTGATGGAAAATTACAGTTTGAAGCGAATGGAATGAAGATGATCCCTCTTCCAAAAGTAGATATGGAAGCTTATCATGTATATTTTCATAAAGAATAAAAATAAGAAATAAAAAGCAGGAGTGTGCAGTTAAAAAATGTACACTCCTACTTTTTAGTCATATCAGTTATATCATACTTTTGCGAAGATAAGAGATTTAAATAAAATCTTCTTGACGGATCTGACAAAACAGTGGATAATATTGCACAGTAATCACATGTGACAAGACAGTAGATTATACACTAAAAGAATGACAGGAGCAGGAGAAAGTTATGAAAGAGTTTCTAAGAAAGAAAAATATTATCTTTTCAGCGAAGCGATACGGAATCGATGCGCTTGGTGCAATGGCGCAGGGACTGTTTGCATCGCTTCTGATCGGTACGATCATCAGCACACTCGGAGAACAGCTTGGTATAGGAATCCTTGTAACAGTAGGCGGTTATGCGAAAGGAGCAACCGGAGCTGCGATGGCAATCTCGATCGGAGTAGCACTTCAATGTCCGCCACTTGTATTGTTTTCACTGGCGGCAGTCGGAATGGCAGCAAATGAACTTGGGGGTGCCGGAGGACCTCTTGCGGTTTTGGTCGTTACGATTTTTGCAGCAGAATTTGGAAAACTGGTTTCAAAAGAAACAAAAATAGATATTATTGTGACACCATTTGTGACGATCTGTGTGGGGGTTCTGCTTTCACTGGGATGTGCACCGGCGATCGGAGCAGCGGCAAGTACCGTAGGAACTGCGATCATGTGGGCGACTGAATTACAGCCATTTTTTATGGGAATTATCGTATCTATAATTGTTGGTATTGCGCTGACACTTCCAATCAGCAGTGCAGCGATCTGTGCGGCACTTTCACTTACCGGGCTTGCAGGAGGTGCTGCTGTAGCCGGCTGCTGTGCACAGATGGTTGGTTTTGCGGTTATGAGTTTTAAGGAAAATAAATGGGGTGGTCTTTTTGCACAGGGAATAGGAACCTCGATGCTCCAGATGGGAAACATTGTGAGAAACCCGAGAATCTGGCTTCCGCCGACACTGGCATCCGCAATTACCGGTCCGGTCGCAACCTGTATCTTCCATTTGAAGATGAACGGTGCGGCAGTGGCATCCGGAATGGGAACCTGCGGACTGGTCGGACAGATTGGTGTGTACACTGGCTGGGTAAATGATATTGCAGAAGGAACCAAAGCTGCGATCACCGGAATGGACTGGGCAGGTCTGGTGCTGATCTGTTTTATTCTTCCGGCAGTGCTTTCTTGGGCGATTGCGATTCCGATGAGAAAATGTGGCTGGATCAAGGAAAATGATCTGAAACTGGATCTGTAGATTCAAGTGTAAATTATATAAAATGTGTTTGATGGGCTATCCTGTGGGAATGTTTCGGATTCTCACAGGATAGTTTTATTTTGTGTGAAATAGGATCAATCTAATAAATTTTTTTCCACCTCATCATATACGATCTCAAATGGCGCCGGCCCCACATCCAGTACCGCCCTGTGAAATTCTTTCTGGGAGAATTGATTTCCCATGGCATCTGCCATCTCCTTTTTCAATTCATAAAATTTCAGGTATCCAATATAGTATTTCAGATAATTGGCAGGACTTCCAATGATCAGTTTATAGACACTCTGTACTGCGTTTGGATCATTGATCCCGTAATCGCTGAAAAAGCGGACTGTATCAGTTACAGACCAGCCGTCATAATGAATTCCCATGTCTGCAAGCGCATAAAGTCCAAGAATGACAGAACTATTTTTCTGGAGAAGGGATGCTTCAGTCTTAGGGAGAGGTGCAAGGTAGTAGGACATCATTTCCGCATAGGTGGCCCAGCCCTCAACGTATCCGCCAAAATCAAGAATGCTCCGAATAGGATCCGGCTCAGAAGCAGAAAAATAGACGGTCTGGTACAGATGTCCGGGATAGCCTTCGTGAGCAAGGGTTGTGTAGAGATTCAGCCCTGAGGCGGTCTGCCCGTTGTTAATGTAGATGACATTTTCCGTTAAATTGTCAATGGCAGGGATCATATAGAAAGCTGGACTTAGATAATCCTGCATGGATTCTGGAACATATTTGACCTGGAAATCAACATCAGGAATTTCCGGGAATGTATCTGTGATTTTGGACCTGAGATCGTCCAGCATGGAATCAGGAGATGTCTGCTCCAAAACAGATGCCTGGGTAAGTGCTGCGTCAGCAGGGAAGAGAACCTTCTGCATGGCACTTAGATCTTCTAGTATCTGTGCCCTGGTCATCAGTCGCAGACGGGAAATGGACTCATTGCAGCCGGTAGTCTGACGCACCAGATATTCATAGTATTTTTTTCCATAAGGGAAATGGCTAAGTCCCTGTTCATTCATTCCTTTTCCTTTCAGCGATTTGATAGCGGTGATCAGATTTTGATAAGCGGGATAAATCTCTTCTATTACAAGTTTCATATTTTCTTTCTGAAAAGAATCTTTTTTGTTTTCAGGTAAAAGATCCAGTGACGCGATTCGTTCGTTAAATGTACTGACCAGATAATTCTCTTTACCCATATCGATAAAAGACTGGCAGGTGTCCAGAACAGAATCAGCTTGGTAATCCGGCATAAAAAGACCGGAAGCAGCTTTTTTCTGCTCAAACCGGATGACAGAATCAAAATAGGAAGGCGTTTCTTTTAAGAGAGCCAGATAGGTTTCTACATCCTGTGTGTCGTAAAAGCTGTATTCCGAGAGCAGAACAGGCAGCTGCGTATGGATACCGGATACGGGGCCGAGAGGCTCCTGATAAAGCAGATAATCTGTTCCTGTAGATGCATTTTTAAGATAGGTATCCAGGATTTTAAAGGTTAGTGCATTTTCCGAAGAAAGAGTGTCGGGATCAAATTCCTGCAGAGAAGAGAGAACATTTCTGACAGAAGCCTTTGCAGCAACGGAATCAGAAGAAAGACTGCCGTATGTAGCCGGGATGTCCGCGATGCCATAGTCAGAAGGAGAACGCAAGGTATAGTGAAGGCTGATGGTATTTGCGGATACTTCTGTCTGGAAGAGACTACGTGTGAAAGTACGGAATTGCCGGTCGGAGGATTCTGCATGCAGGGAGCTCCAAAATGCATTGCCAGACAGAAAAGAAATCAGAATGACCAGCAGACAACAGGGAAGGATCAGAAAAATTTTTTTCCGGTGTTTAAGAATTAAATGAAACATAAAACTCCAGAAGAAATGATGTTGTTTCTATGTATATGATTTTGATTCTGGAAATATGTATCTCAAACGAAACTTTACAGAAATAAAACAAGTGTCTTGTCAGATGTAAAGTGTGGTGCTATAATGTGCACTATGCTGAAAAAAGATCAGAGATGAGAAAAGAGTCAGTAAGGGAGGATCATGTTATGACAACGGTGGAAGAGATACAGAAGCTTAAAAAAGAGAAGAATGCTGTCATTCTGGCACATTATTATGTGCGGCCGGAGGTGCAGGAAATAGCAGATTATATAGGGGATTCTTTTTACCTGAGCAAGGTAGCAACGAAGCTCCAAGAAAAGACAATCGTATTTTGTGGCGTTTCTTTTATGGGGGAGAGTGCGAAGATCCTGAATCCGGAGAAAACGGTTCTGATGCCGGATATGACAGCAGACTGTCCAATGGCACATATGGCAGATGTGGAGACGATCCGGAAGATGCGGAAAGAGTATGATGATCTTGCTGTTGTCTGCTATATCAATTCAACGGCAGCACTGAAAGAATACTCGGATGTCTGTGTGACATCTGCAAATGCAGTGAAGATCGTAAAAGAACTTCCGAACAAGAATATTTTCTTTATTCCGGATCGGAATCTGGCACATTTTGTAGCCGATCATGTACCGGAAAAAAATTTTGTTTACAACAATGGATTCTGTCCGACTCATGAACGGATGGAACCGGAGGATGTAGCCGAGGTGAAAAGGAGACATCCGGGGGCACAGATCGTCGCACACGGAGAATGCCGTGCAGAACTTCTTGCGATGGCAGATTACGTGGGAAGCACATCAGGAATCATCCAGTATGTATCGGCAAGTGATTGTCAGGAATTTATTGTCTGTACAGAAGAGGGTGTGGGTTACAAGCTGAAGGAACAGAACCCGGAGAAGACATTTTATTATCCGGACAAGCTACCGGTATGTCCGAATATGAAAAAGAATACGCTGGAGAAGATATTGCATGTTTTGCAGACTGGTGAAAATGAGGTTCACGTAGATGCAAAACTTCGGGAAAATTCCCAAAAACCGTTAGAGAAAATGCTTGAGCTTGCTGCAAAATAAAAGAACCGGAAAATCAAAAATAAGAAACAACAGGTGACCGGCTAAGAGAACCGGAATTGGAGGGATAAAGTTGGAGATTAAGACAGATGTAGTGATCGTTGGAACGGGAGTTGGTGGAGCGTTTTCAGCACTGAATCTTCCGGAGGATAAACAGATCCTTATGATTACCAAGTCAGATCTGGAAAGCAGTGATTCATTTCTGGCACAGGGTGGAATCTGTGTACTTCGGGATGATGAGGATTATGAGGGGTATTTTGAAGATACAATGCGTGCAGGTCATTACGAGAACAGGAAAGAATCAGTGGATATTATGATCCGCAGCTCGCAGGAAATTATTCATGATCTGATTGAATATGGTGTGGATTTCGCTAAAAAAGACGGAAATCTTGCATTTACAAGAGAAGGTGCGCATTCCAGACCAAGGATTCTTTTCCATGAAGATATTACAGGGAAAGAGATTACGAGTAAACTGCTCATGAATGTAAAGAAACGAAAAAATGTACAAATACACGAATATACAACTATGACAGACATAATTGTTAAAAATGGAAAATGTGCAGGTATTTTAGCGAAGACGGCAGACGGCGAAGAGATGAAGATCTATGCACAGGATACGATTTTTGCAAGCGGTGGAATCGGAGGAAGATACCAGCATTCTACAAACTTTCCACATCTGACAGGAGATGCTCTTGATATTTCCAGGAAGCATGGAATCCGTCTGGAGCATCTGGATTATGTCCAGATCCACCCGACAACTTTGTATTCTTCAAAACCGGGGCGAAGATTTCTGATTTCAGAATCTGTCCGTGGAGAAGGCGCAGTTCTTTATAATAAAGACGGAGAACGTTTTGTAAATGAGCTTCTTCCGAGAGATGTGGTGACAAAAGCAATCCGGGAACAAATGGAAAAAGACGGAACGGATCATGTATGGCTTTCCATGGAAAATATTGATAGGAATACGATCCTGGAGCATTTCCCAAATATCTGTGAGCGGTGCCGGGAAGAAGGCTATGACGTGACAAAAGAGTGGATCCCGGTTGTTCCTGCACAGCACTATTTCATGGGAGGCATTTGGGTAGACAGCGACAGCAGAACTTCGATGAAGCATCTGTATGCGGTTGGAGAGACCAGCTGCAATGGCGTCCATGGGGCGAACCGTCTGGCAAGTAATTCTCTGCTTGAGAGCCTGGTGTTTGCAAAACGTGCGGCACATAAGATTTCCGGAGTGGAAAATGCAGTAAATCCTGTGCTGTTCTGTAAAGAGGCAATATAAAAGAAAAAGATCTGTTTAGAATGAGGAAAAAAGAAATGAATAAGATTACGATGACATTGAATGTAGACCATCTGATAAAAGAAGCACTGCAGGAAGATATTTCCAGTGAGGACGTGACCACCAATGCGGTGATGAAAGAAGCGGTGACCGGAGAGGTGCAGCTGATCTGCAAACAGGATGGAGTAGTTGCCGGGCTGGATGTATTTCACAGAGTATTTGAAATTCTGGATGAAAATGTGAAGACAGATTTCTATTGTAAAGACGGTGACGAAGTGAAAAAAGGAGAATTGATGGGGATTATTACAGGCGATATCCGTGCGCTGCTCTCAGGGGAACGGGTGGCACTGAATTATCTGCAGAGAATGAGTGGAATTGCGACTTATACACATTCGGTTGCAATGCTTCTGGAAGGAACGAAGACGAAGCTTCTGGACACCAGAAAGACAACGCCGAATATGCGTATTTTTGAAAAATATGCGGTCCGTGTCGGTGGAGGATATAATCATAGATATAATCTTTCCGACGGAGTGCTTTTAAAAGACAATCATATCGGAGCGGCAGGAAGTGTGGCAAAGGCGGTGGAAATGGCAAAGGAATACGCACCGTTTGTCCGCAAAATTGAGGTAGAAGTTGAGAATCTGGATATGGTGCGTGAGGCTGTTGATGCGGGAGCAGATATTATTATGCTGGATAATATGTCGCCGGAGGATATGAAGGAGGCAATCAGGATTATTGACGGACGTGCAGAGACAGAATGTTCCGGAAATGTAACAAAAGAAAATATTGACCGTCTGACGTCTCTTGGAGTAGACTATATATCAAGTGGGGCACTTACCCATTCAGCTCCTGTCCTTGACATTTCGCTGAAGAATCTGCATGCTATTTAAGCCGGTCTGGATTCAGTAAGAGTGAAGACAGGATTTGGCAGACAGAAGAGGAAAGTCTGTAATACGTCAGGCACAGAGCAGAATTGCAGAAAAAGGAGAGTTATATCGGGATGACAGGTTCCAGACGAAGAGAAGAGATTGTCAGCAAAATAAAGAGCAGTGAGGTTCCGGTACCCGGGAAAGAACTGGCGAAGGTATATGATGTAAGCCGTCAGGTCATTGTACAGGACATTGCGCTGATCCGTGCAGCCGGATATGATATCATTTCAACCAACCGGGGATATATTCTGAATGCACCGCATACGGTAACGAGAGTGTTCAAAGTCAGTCATACGGATGAACAGATGGAGGATGAGCTTTGTTCGATCGTGGATCTGGGAGGCAAGGTGGTAAATGTAATGATCAATCACCGGATTTATGGACATATGGAAGCACCTCTTGATGTGGCATCGCGGAGAAATGTCAAAGAATTCATGGAAGGGATCCATAGTGGAAAGTCCAGTCCGCTTAAGAATATCACTTCCAACTATCATTATCACACAGTTGAAGCGGATTCGGAAGAGACACTGGATCTGATCGAGCAGGTATTGAAGGAAAAAGACTATCTGGTGTCAAATACGCCTTGACAAGTTTCTGATATTTGTGATACGATTTTTTTGATATGGGAAAAGCGATGACGAAGAGAGTAGGTCTTTTGAATGTTTACAGAGAAGTCCCGCAGAGGCTGAGAGGGATGGCTGGAGAAAGACTGAAGATGGCTTCTGAGCAGCGCAGGTGAACATAAGGAAGCAACGAATCAGTTTCCTGTGCAAGCATGCGATGGGTTCCGCCCGTTACAGCGGCGAGTGCAGATATGGACTGCCAAAAACAGCAGACTGTACCCGGTGAGATTCTTCTTGTGAGGGAAGGATGAAGAGAAGTGGTAACACGGCAATAATCCCGTCTTCTATATTTTATAGAAGGCGGTTTTTTATTTAACAGGAAGTCTTTGTTAAATAAAAGGCACTACGTGCCGGAGATGTGCACTATTTTTAATTTATAGAAAAAGGAGATAAAGAATCATGGCAGACAAACCAAAATATTATATTACAACTGCAATTGCCTATACATCAGGCAAGCCACATATCGGTAACACATACGAGATCGTGCTGGCAGACGCAATTGCACGTTATAAGAGAAGTCAGGGATATGATGTTTTTTTCCAGACAGGAACTGACGAGCATGGACAGAAAATTGAATTAAAAGCAGAAGAAGCAGGTGTTACACCAAAGGAATTTGTAGATAACGTATCCGGGGAGATTAAGAGAATCTGGGATCTGATGAACACTTCTTATGACAAATTTATCCGTACAACGGATGATTATCATGAGAAAGAAGTACAGAAGATATTCAAGAAACTGTATGACCAGGGAGATATTTACAAAGGACACTACGAAGGAATGTACTGTACTCCATGCGAATCCTTCTTCACAGAATCCCAGCTTGTAGATGGAAAATGTCCGGACTGCGGACGTCCGGTACAGCCTGCAAAAGAAGAAGCATACTTCTTCAAGATGAGCAAATATGCAGACAGACTGATTGAATATATCAATACACATCCGGAATTTATCCAGCCGGTAGCACGTAAGAATGAGATGATGAACAACTTCCTTCTTCCGGGACTTCAGGATCTTTGTGTATCCAGAACTTCTTTTAAATGGGGAATTCCGGTAGACTTTGATCCGAAGCATGTTGTTTATGTATGGCTTGATGCTCTTACCAATTATATCACTGGTATTGGATATCACTGTGATGGTGAAAGCGATGAAATGTTCAATAAGAACTGGCCGGCAGACCTTCATCTGATCGGAAAAGATATCATCCGTTTCCATACGATTTACTGGCCGATCTTCCTGATGGCACTTGGACTTCCGCTTCCGAAGCAGGTATTCGGACATCCGTGGCTGCTTCAGGGTGATGGAAAGATGAGTAAATCAAAAGGAAATGTACTCTATGCAGATGAACTCGTAGATTTCTTTGGCGTAGATGCGGTCCGTTACTTTGTTCTGCATGAGATGCCGTTTGAAAATGATGGCGTAATCTCCTGGGAGCTGATGGTAGAAAGACTGAATTCCGATCTTGCCAATACACTTGGAAACCTTGTAAATCGTACCATTTCTATGACAAACAAATATTTTGGTGGTACAGTTACTGATAAAGGTGTGGCAGAAGAAGTAGATGCAGATCTGAAAGCTGTGACAGAAAATACACCAAAGGCAGTAGAAGCAAAAATGAACGAGCTGCGTGTGGCAGATGCAATCACAGAAATCTTCAATCTGTTTAAACGCTGTAACAAATATATTGATGAGACAATGCCGTGGGCACTGGCAAAAGAAGAAGACAAGAAGGATCGTCTGGAAACAGTTCTGTGGAATCTGATCCAAAGCATTTCCGAAGGTGCAAAACTGCTTGAATCTTTCATGCCGGAAACAGCTGAAAAGATCCTGGCACAGCTTGGTGGCGGACATGTGGTAGAAAAACCGGAAATCCTGTTCCAGAGACTCGACCTGGAAGAAGTCATGAAAAAAGTAGAAGAGCTTCATCCAAAGGCTGAAGAAGAAAAGAAAGAGGAAGAAGAAGGAATCGACATCGAAGCAAAACCGGAGATCACTTTTGAAGATTTTGAAAAGATGCAGTTCCAGGTAGGCGAGATCATTTCCTGCGAAGCAGTGAAAAAATCGAAAAAGCTTCTCTGCTCCCAGGTTAAGATTGGAAGCCAGGTAAAACAGATCGTATCCGGAATCAAGGCACATTATACACCGGAAGAGATGGTTGGAAAGAAGGTTATGGTTCTTGTCAATCTGAAACCGGCTAAGCTTGCAGGTGTACTTTCAGAAGGTATGCTGCTCTGCGCAGAAGATGCAGAAGGAAATCTCGCATTGATGACACCGGAAAAGAAAATGCCGGCAGGAGCAGAAATCTGTTAATTAAATGATTGGATAAATAAAAACGAGGAGAAGAATCCAGGATCTGGAAACTTCTCCTCAATTTTTAATGTTGAGAATTGTCTGATTTTTTTTCATCTGTGATACTTTCTTCGCTGTTCAGCTTTGATTCTAAACCTGCATTCTTTTCTTTCAGTGTGGCAAGCTGGTGATTCAGCTCCAGATTTTGTGAGTACAGTTTTTTGTTCGACTGTTTGAGTGTATGTATTCTGCACATAGAAAAAATAAGGAGAATAGCAAGTACAATAAGAGTAACATCTTTCCACATTATTTTATTTTTCATAAACTTTTCCCTCCCGTTGCATCCTTTTTGCTGTGTAATAATTATACATCAAACCCGAAAATTTACCACTGGCAAAGTGCTATATTTTATAGAACAAATAGAGCGAAAATTAGTGAAAAAGAAAAGAACCGGATAATTTCCGATTCTCTTCTTTTGCAAGTAATCTTTAAGTTTACAGAATATCAATATATTCTCCGGCAAGTGCTTTGTTCATACTTCTTACAGCACAGAATTTTCCGCACATACTGCAGGTATCGCTGTGGTCATCTTCTGGTTTACGACTGTCACGGATTGCCTTTGCTGTTTCAGGATCGAGAGCGCAGGCGTACTGTGCATCCCAGTCAAGAACACGGCGTGCATCTGCCATCTTGTCATCGATATCACGTGCATGCGGGATACCTTTTGCAATATCAGCGGCATGGGCTGCAATCTTAGAAGCAATGATTCCCTGTTTGGTATCTTCTACGTTTGGAAGAGCAAGATGTTCTGCCGGTGTAACGTAGCAAAGGAAAGCAGCTCCGCTCATAGCGGCAACAGCTCCACCGATGGCAGCTGTGATATGGTCATATCCAGGAGCGATATCTGTTACCAGAGGTCCGAGTACATAGAACGGTGCGCCCATGCAGATGCTCTGCTGCACTTTCATGTTGGCAGCGACCTGATCCAGCGGTACATGTCCAGGTCCTTCGACCATAACCTGTACATTATGATCCCATGCGCGCTTGGTCAGTTCTCCGAGGCGGACAAGTTCTTCAATCTGACAGACATCTGTTGCGTCGGCAAGACATCCAGGACGGCAGGCATCACCAAGAGAAATAGTTACGTCGTATTCTTCGCAGATGTCGAGGATTTCATCATAATGTTCATAGAATGGGTTTTCTTCTCCGGTCATGCACATCCATGCAAAGACAAGACTTCCTCCACGGCTTACGATGTTCATTTTACGTTTATGTTTTTTGATCTGTTCGATGGTTTTTCTTGTGATTCCACAGTGAAGTGTGACGAAGTCCACGCCATCCTCAGCATGAAGACGGACAACATCAATAAAATCCTGTGCAGTAAGAGTTGCCAGGTCTCTCTGATAATGAATAACACTGTCATAAACCGGTACGGTTCCGATCATAGCCGGGCATTCGTGAGTCAGCTTCTGGCGGAATGGCTGGGTATTACCATGGCTGGAAAGGTCCATGATTGCTTCTGCGCCGAGATTAACGGCACTCATAACTTTCTGCATTTCGATATCGTAGTCTTTGCAGTCGCGGGAAACACCTAAGTTAACATTGATCTTGGTACGAAGCATGCTTCCGACACCTTCCGGATCAAGGCAGGTATGTTTTTTATTTGCACAGATGGCAACTTTTCCTTCTGCGACAAGCTGCATCAGTTTTTCAACCGGCATATGTTCTTTTTTTGCTACAGTTTCGATTTCCGGAGTCAGAATTCCTTTTCTGGCAGCGTCCATCTGGGTTGTGTAATTTCTCATGTTGTTTTGCCTCCAATTCTTTTTGTGTGAATCTCACAAAGTAACGGCAGAATTTAAGTAAAAGTCTGCCTGGCGTCAGCAAAACACGGACAGCGTACACGAAAAAAACCAGACACAGCCTGCTGGGTACACTTCCAGTTCGGAATGATAGAATTGCTAACGCCTTTGTCGGAAAATTTCCGGCAATGAACAGGATTTTATTTGAAAATCTCTGCCTTTTATTACGCGATACAAGGTGGTGTCCCCGGTGTAACGCGGTTTCATTTACAGCAGAGTGCTGTAAGAATGAATGATGATTATGCTTCTTTGATCTGTGACATAACGCCGCCTTTTTCCAGAACTGTGATCAGGATGAAAGCAAGGATGCTTCCTGCGACAGTGGAAATAAGGAATGGAACGACATAAACGAAAAGTCCTGCCGGCGCAATTCCCATCAGATACAAAGCAACCGGATAAGCGGCAAGTGCGCCAAGGAATCCGGTTCCGATCGCTTCGGCAAGGCAGGTAAGACTTAAGATGTGGCATTTTTTGTAGACAAGACCACAGCATAAAGCACCGACCATGCTTCCAGGGAAAGCCATAAGGCTTCCGAGGCCGAGCAGATTGCGGAGTAAACTTGCACAGAATGCAATGCCGACGCCCCATGCAGGACCAAGTGTTACGGCGGCAAGAATGTTGACCATATGCTGTACCGGAGCGCATTTGCTTCCGGCAACCGGTACACTGATAAAGCTTCCGACGATTGCAAGCGCGGTGAGAAAACCGGCAAGTGCGAGTTTCTTTGTTGTATTATTTTGTTTCATAGTAGAGTTCTCCTTTCAAAATGAACTTCCTGTCTCATTGTATACACAAAAAAGGAACCCCACACCTGAGTGGAGTTCCTGCTGTCCGTAATCACTGAACACATCATCTTCGTGTTCCTGATATGTCATGTAAAAAATAAAAGATGCGGAGGCATCTCTATCAAATACATGGTATACATTCCCTCCGTTGGCATTATCCAAATCAGGTTACAGGTCGGGATAAATAAATCCCCTCTCAGCCGGCAATCTCCAGCTCCCTGGTACATATAAACTTGTACAAATAGAATTATAGCGCGGTATGCCGGATTTGACAAGAGGAAATGAAAAAGTATCTCAGAAAAGACATTGTGCAGAATCAGAGTATATTTTTGTACAATAAAAGACGGACAGAAAGTTCTGCCCGTCCGGAATTTCATTACCGTCTTATGTAGAATACAGCAGAGATTAGCTGAGCTCTACCTTTAAAGCATCTTCCGGTTTGAATTCATTGTAAAGGTCATAGATGTTGTGACCAGTAGACTCGCTGAGGACACGACCTTCCAGAGAGTAGCAGCGGATGAAACGCTTTTTGTCGATTGCTGACCAGTGCTCTACATCCCAGCTCATGTATCCGTCTTCATCAGACTTCTTTTCTTTCAGGTATACATCAACCTGGCGTCCGTCTACCATAATGTCTACAAGTTTCTTTGTGTCGGCTTCCAGCTCGACATTGTTTACAGTGTCAAATACTTTCATTTTAAAATCCTCCTATAATATCTGATCAGAATCTTCAGAAATATATTCCCCATACATTTGCAGATGTGATCTATTTGCACTATCTATAGTATACATAGAAGAAACCGGATAAGCAAGTAAAAAAAGTGACTATTCAGCGGCTAAGAATGTGTGGTATACTTAGAACATCTTAGAGCAGTCAGTAAAAAGAAAGCGAGACGAAGGAAATGATATTTGATACACATGCACATTATGATGATGAACAGTTTGACGGGGACCGGGATGAGCTTTTAAAATCTATGCCGGATCTTGGAGTTGGAACAATCGTGGATGTAAGTGCGACTTATGAATCCTGTGAGAAGGTTTTGGCACTTGCCGGAAAGTATCCACATGTTTATGCTGCAATCGGTGTGCATCCGGATGAGGTTGGAGAACTTAACGAAGATAAGATCCAGCACATGAAAGAACTCTGCTGTAACAAAAAAGTGGTTGCAGTCGGAGAGATCGGTCTGGATTATTATTGGGATAATGAACCGCATGAGGTACAGCAGAAGTGGTTTATCCGCCAGCTGGAGCTCGCGGGAGAAGTAAAGAAACCAGTAATTATCCACAGCAGGGAAGCTGCCGCAGATACCATGTATATCATGAAAAATTATGCACAGGGGCTTGACGGAGTTATTCACTGCTATTCCTATTCACGTGAAATGGCTGAAGAATATGTGAAGATGGGATTCTATATTGGAATCGGTGGAGTCGTCACATTTAAGAATGCAAAGAAATTAAAAGATGTCGCAGCTGCGATCCCGATCGAGAAGATCGTGCTGGAGACAGACTGCCCGTATATGGCACCGGAGCCGTACCGTGGCAAACGGAATCAGTCTTCTTATATCCGGTATGTGGCTGAGAAAATTGCAGAATTAAAAGAGATGAGTCAGGAAGAAGTGATCGCTGTGACAGAGAAAAATGCGAGAGATCTGTACGGCATCTAAGACGCAGGCAATGAATAATCAGGAGAATAACAGATGAAAACACCTACACTTGGAAATCCGCAGAATACCATTGAGATTCTGCAAAAATATAATTTTAATTTTCAGAAAAAATTTGGACAGAACTTTCTGATCGATGAGCATGTGCTGGATAAGATCATTCGTGCAGCCGAGATCACAAAGGATGATTACGTGTTGGAGATCGGCCCTGGAATCGGGACGATGACACAGTACCTTGCCTGTGCGGCAAGAGAAGTAACTGCAGTTGAGATAGACCGTGCGCTGATTCCAATTCTTGAAGACACGCTGAAAGAATATGACAACGTATCGATCATCAATGAAGATATCCTGAAGGTGGATATTGCAGCACTTGCAAAGGAGAAGAACGGAGGACGGCCGATCAAGGTGGTTGCGAATCTTCCATATTATATAACGACACCGATCATCATGGGCTTATTTGAAAGCCATGTGCCGCTTGAGAGTATTACGGTTATGGTACAGAAAGAAGTGGCTGACCGTATGCAGGTAGGACCGGGAACAAAGGATTATGGTGCACTTTCACTTGCTGTACAGTATTATGCAGAGCCGTATATTGTTGCAAATGTACCCCCGAACTGTTTCATGCCGCGTCCGGCAGTCGGCTCAGCAGTAATCCGCCTGACAAGACATCAGAAGCCTCCGGTAGAGGTTATGGATGAAAAGCTGATGTTCCGCCTTATACGGGCATCCTTTAATCAGAGGAGGAAGACTTTGGCAAATGGCCTTAAGAATTCAGGAGAGCTGAATCTTTCGAAGGAAGTCATTACTGCTGCGATAGAGAAACTCGGAAAAGGAAGCAGTGTCCGGGGAGAAGCACTGGATCTGGAAGAATTTGCCAGACTGACTAATATTATAAAGGAGGAAATGGAGCATGAGGTATGAAATTAAGGGTGATACCCTTCCGGTAGTGATCTGCCATCTGGAAGCTGGCGAGCGGATGATCACAGAGCGGGGATCCATGGCATGGATGTCTCCGAATATGAAGATGGAGACTTCGACAAATGGAGGATTTGGAAAAGCATTTGGAAGAATGTTCTCTGGAGAAGCGATGTTTCAGAATATCTATACCGCACAGGGCGGGAATGGACTGATCGCATTTGCATCCAGCTTTCCGGGTTCGATCAAGGCATTTGAAATCGGACCGGGGCAAGAATATATTTTTCAGAAAAAAGCATTCCTTGCTGGCGAACCTGGAGTAAATATATCTGTTCATTTTCACAAGAAAGTGGCTTCAGGACTATTTGGAGGAGAAGGATTTATCTTGCAGAAGGTATCCGGAAATGGAATTGTATTTGCAGAATTCGATGGACATGTGGTAGAATACGAATTACAACCGGGTCAGCAGATCGTGATTGATTCCGGTTATTTGGCAGCGATGAGTGTAACATGCCAGATGGATATCCAGACTGTGCCGGGACTTAAGAATATTGTCTTTGGCGGAGAAGGATTATTTAATACGGTTATTACAGGACCGGGACATGTATGGCTTCAGACAATGCCGATCAGCAGTGTGGCAGATTCATTGAGACCATATTTTCCAACAAGTAGTAAGTAGTTTACAAATAAGAAGAAGGGACGGGGGACGATGCTAAAAGTGCGTGTTTCCGTCCTTCATTCATACTTTCTGCAGTATTTGCAGAGCCTTTAACAGAAAGGAGTAGGTGTATGACAAATTCAGTGAACAGTGCGAAAGATCTGGATAGCATTCTGTTTGATATTTCGCCGAAAATCAAGGAACTTGCCGGATTATGTGAAGCGAATACCGGGATCGACAAAGAACTTTTTGTAAAGCATGATGTAAAAAGAGGTCTCCGTGATGTAAACGGAAAAGGAGTCCTTGCGGGACTTACCAACATTTCCGATGTATGTGCCAAAAAGATTGTAAATGGCGAAGAAGTTCCGTGTGCCGGTAATTTGTATTATCGAGGCTATAACATCAAGGATCTGGTTCGTGGATTCTTGGATGCGGATCATTTTGGATATGAAGAAATTGCATATCTGCTTCTTTTTGGTGAACTTCCGACGGTTGTACAGCTGGATGGGTTTCATGAGACACTGACGGAGAGAAGGACACTTCCGCCGAATTTTGTGCGCGATGTTATTATGAAGGCACCGAGCCATGATATGATGAACAATATTTCAAGGGCGATTCTGAATCTGTATTCTTACGATGAAAAAGCTGATGATACTTCAATCCCGAATGTTCTCAGACAGTGTCTGAACCTGATCAGTGAATTTCCGATGCTGATGGTCTACGGATATCATGCATACAATTATCGTCAGGGTCAGGATATGTACATCTATGCACCGGATCCGCAGAAGTCCACCGCGGAAAATATTCTGATGATGCTTCGTGAAGACCGACAGTATACGGAGCTGGAAGCAAGGATTCTGGATATGGCACTTGTGCTGCATATGGATCATGGTGGTGGAAATAACTCTACATTTACTACCCACGTTGTCACTTCGTCCGGAACAGACACCTATTCTACAATTTCTGCTGCAATGGCATCGTTAAAAGGTCCGAAGCACGGCGGTGCGAACATCAAAGTGACGCAGATGTTTGCTGATATGAAAGAAGAGGTCAAAGACTGGGAAGATGACGATGAGGTAAGAGCATATCTGGAAGGTCTGCTTGCAAGGGAGAGGTTTGATAAAAAAGGTCTGATCTATGGAATGGGTCATGCGATTTATTCAGTATCTGATCCACGTGCTGAGATTTTCAAGAAATTTGTGGCTCAGCTTGCACATGAAAAAGGATACGATAAAGAATACGCACTTTATGAGAAAGTGGAACATATGGCACCGGAAATCATTGCCGAAAAAAGAAAGATGTATAAAGGGGTAAATGCAAATGTCGATTTTTACAGCGGACTGGTTTACCATATGCTTGGAATTCCGGAGCAGCTTTATACGCCGATCTTTGCCGCAGCGCGAATCGTTGGATGGAGTGCACATCGTCTGGAAGAGCTGATCAATGTGGATAAGATTATTCGTCCGGCATATATGCCACTGGCAGAGTATCGAGAATATAAAAATTTAAATGACCGATAGTGTTGACAAACTGCTATGTAGTATGTAAAATAAAGAAACAACTGATATGTTCAAATGACATATCAGACATTTCAAAGAGATATTTCTCAAATTGTACGATATTGTGTAAACTAGACATCAGGAAAAAAAGACTTGCGGAGGGTTGACCTATTATGGTACAGAAGAATATACGTTTTATGACTACAGGACAATTGATGACTTTTTGTAATGTTTGCCAGAAGATGAATGCAGATATTACGGTAAAGGATGTGACAGGACGTTTCGAGATCGATGCCAAATCGATCGTGGGACTGATGACGATAAGAATGGGAGAGAAGATGCATCTTCTGATCGAAGGCGAAGAGGAACATCTGGCTGACAGTTATTTTGAAAAATTTGACTGTACACCGGTTACGATTCCGTTCAGTTAAAGGCGGCACTGGATATGCCGGAGATATACGGAACAAGGAGCAGGAAGATGGAAGTTACCTATGATTATTACCGTATTTTTTATTATGCGGCAAAGTATAAAAGTTTCTCACAGGCGGCGACAATCCTGATGAGTAATCAGCCGAATGTAACGAGGGCAATCCACAATCTGGAAAGTCAGCTTGGATGCAGATTATTTATCCGGTCTAACCGGGGAGCAGAGCTTACACCGGAGGGAGAACGGCTTTATTCACATGTTGCAATTGCATACGAGCATCTGCATGCAGCAGAGCTAGAGCTTGAAAATGAAAAGAAGCTGGAACAGGGAACCGTAACGATCGGGGTAAGTGAGATTGCATTGCATTTGCTTCTGCTTCCGGTGCTGGGAGAGTTTAGAAGAAAGTATCCTAAAATCAGACTTCGTATTTCGAGTTATACAGCACCACAGGCGATACAGACGGTTCGGAACGGACTTTCAGATTTTGCGGTAGCATCTACACCGGCAGAGGTGAAAAAGCCTTTAAAGGCAATTCCGCTTCTTTCATTTAAAGAAATTCTGGTTGCGAATGTGGCGTACAAAGATATGTTTAAAGAACCGGTAAGTTTGAAAAAGCTGGTGGAGTATCCATTTATCTGCCTTGGGAAAAACACGTCAACTTATGATTTTTATACCAGATTTTTTCTGGAGCATGGAATTGCAATGACGGCAGATACCGAAGCAGCAACCATCGATCAGATTCTGCCGATGGTAAGACAGAATCTGGGAATCGGGTTTATTCCGGAACCGCTTGCACAGGAAGTGATCGAGCAAGGCATTGTCATTCAGGTTCCACTATTGGAAGAACCACCGGTAAGAGAAATCTGTTTTGTGGAAGATAAGAGCAGCCCTCACAGCATGGCGGCAAACGTATTGAAAGAGATGCTGTTTCAGGTTGGAGAGAAAGAGTAAACTTTATAAGAAAGAATTATTTTGACCGGAACCAGGTGATCATCAGATCAACCATCCGGTCATAACTTTTTATCCCGTCACTTTGACCATTTGCTTTCAGATAGTGGTCATTGATCTGACCAGATACTTCGGCGACCTTGCTGTCATATCGCTTCCAGAAGCTGCTGTTAGCCGAAAGATCTGCCTTTACATTGTCAGAAAGCCTGTTGTAGATTTCCTCAAAGGTGTCGTAGTCGGCTTCGTAAAGTTCATTGGTTGCGTAGATCCAGCCAAGAAGATAGCCGCTGTAGTTGAAGGCGGTATCGTCGGCATTTACACAGGCGAGAAAACCGATAAAATTTGCTTCTTCCTCCTGCATAAATCCACGCAGATGCGAAAGTTCGTGACAGGTGGTAAATGGAAGATTGTAGGAAACCATTGCGGAGTTATAGTTTGCCTCAATGGTAAATGGTGAATAGATCCCGGAAAGATTCTGTACCGAGAGAAAAGCCGGAAATAAAAGACCTTTTGGCTGTGGATAGTATCCGGAAAGTTCAGGGTAGGTAGCACCGAGGGAGAACATAGCAGCCCGTGCACGATCCTGCAGATCCTTACCCATATCAGCAAGACCGTCAGAATCCCGGTCTAAAGAGTCAGAAAGTGTATTTAACTGATCAGTCAGTTCGTTGCATAAAGAGGTCAGTTCAGTCAGAGTATACTGACCGGATTCCAGGTGATATTTTTCTGCAAATGAAGTATGTCCGTAGTTGATTCCGCAGAAAAAAGTATAAATGGTAAACAGACATCCGCAGAGAAGCAGGAGTGAGGAACCGTAGCCGAGCCAGGCAGGGTTCTTTTTTGGGGCATACATTTTGTAAATGGAGCTGATCAGCATCCGGATCAAGGAAAGAAACAGAAGAATGACAAAAATATACAATCCAATTTCAGAAACAGAAAATTGGAAGATTCCAAAAAAGCGTCCGATGGACGAAACGAAAAGCGGGTAAATGGTGGAAGAATACCAGTCCGCGAATGCAGAGCTTTTGTGGCTGGTGAAAAGAGCAAGGAAACTTATGGCAAATAAAAGAATTGAAAAAATCAGTTTATGTAAAGTAGGGCGTTTCATAATAAATCCTTTCCGGTAATTGAGGATAAAAAGTATGATGTACCAGAGAGACATTCGTGCAAGGCCGTAAAAAGTTTGAATTCATTTGATGATGAATGGCCGTGACTAACGTTCTGTGCAGGTAGATATCCGGGCACACGGTACTGCATTTACAAATAAAATATGGGACGGAGGATAACCTTCGTCCCAGAATAATATTCTGTAAAAATCAAAGTGTGGCAATCGGGCATGCCCGATTGCGCTCACTTTATGAGGGGGGAGATAGTTGTTTCCCAACTATCCATCTATTACTATACGATGAAAATGTGTCAAAAGTGTTAAGAAATTATAAAATCTGATTAAAAATATAAAAATGATAGGTTTATAGAATATTAAAAAAAATCCACAACGCAAGAACCTCTCCATAATGGAGAGGTTCTTGGTGTTTTTATTGTTATCTAAAAGGAATGAGAGTAAAGTGCAGCAATCAGAATTCTGACTGCTTCTACTTTATGAGGGGGGGATAGTTGCTTTATCAACTATCTGATTATTAGTATACAGATAATTTGTGACAGAAATATGTTCAAACTCTAAAAAAAATCAAAAAAATATGAAGAAGAAATAAACAAAACAGGAAAAAATAAAAAAGGTGGGTAGTTAAATTAATTGTCATTAGCGTCAGGTAGGTGTCTGCTGGTGTGGTGGAAGGTGAAGTAGAAAACAATTCCTTTGGTGATAGAGGTAATTGTAAGTGCCCACCATACACCATTCAGACCGAGGCTGGTTTGAGTGAGGATCATGGCAAGTGGGATTCTGGCACTGGTGAGGACAATGCTGATGATACTGCAAAGCTTTGTCATACCAAGACCGGAAAGTGCGCCGATGGTCATAAGCTCAATGGTCATAAAGGTTTCGCTGAATCCGATGATGATCAGATAGTTGATCGCAATCGCCAGAACATCTTTTTCGTGGAAGAAAAGGGAAGCAATCGGTCCTGGCAGGAATACGAAAGCACCGGTTACAATGAGTCCCCAGACAGCGAGGATTTTAAATGAAATATTATATCCTTTCCGAATACGGTCTGGTTTCTTTGCACCGTAGTTTTGACCAACGAAAGCATTTAACGCAGCAGCAAATCCGTCAGCAGTGTTCCATGAAACAGATTCAATCTGTCCGCCGACTCGCTGTGTGGCAATGGCACCTGCCCCGAATGCAGAAACCATTCGTGTGAGAATCATGGAAATCATGCAGTAAATACTGCTCTGTACTGCTGTCGGAAATCCAATTTTAAAAATACTGATGTAGTATTTTGCAGGGAAACGCGACAGTACATGCATGTTTTGCAGAATATTTGGTTCCAGATCAGAGTGCATAATCCGAATCAGCATGACGATCAGAACCAGTATCTGCGAGGTCACGGTAGCAACTGCAGCGCCAACAACCTCAAGCCTTGGAAATGGTCCAAATCCGAGGATCAGAATCGGATCCAGGATCATATTACCAACCAGTCCAAGAAGATTTGCCATAAGCGGTGTCTTGGAATCTCCCTGCGCAGTAGAAAGTCCGGTCAGAGTCAGATTTAAAAATGAAAACAGAATCAGTCCGCAGGTGATCAGTGTATATAATTTCGCAGCGGTATAAGTTTCTGCATCTCCGAGGTTAAAAAAGCCGAGCAGCGGATGAATAAACACGATACATACTGCAGCAAATAAAATTCCCAGTAAAAATGTAAGTCGCAGAGCGGAAGCGGCATATCCCCTTGCCTGTTCATAGTCTCCGCGTCCGCAGGCCTGTGCGACATTGACCTGTCCGCCCATTCGCGGAAGTGCCACGAGCCCTTGTGAGAGCCAGACGTACATTCCCCCAACGCCCACCCCGGCAACGGCTTTGGAACCCAGCATGCCGATCCATGCCATGTCCGTAATATTGTAGGCTGTCCCCAGCAGCGAGGAAGCCATGATCGGAAGTGCCAGCTCTGCCAGCGTCTTTAGAATCGGCCCGGAAGTCAGGTCGATTGTTTTTGTTTTACTCATTTTCTCAAATCCTTACCTGTAAAAATAATAAAATTCACCAGTGCTGTAAATATGTCAGCATGGCGTACTATGATAAGGATAACTTATGAGGAGGGGAAAGTCAATCTGGAGAATTCGCGAAATAAACATGCCCTTTCAAGGAAGGATGGAGAAGATAACCAGAATTCCAAAATAAAAGCCTTTGACTGCACGCCGCGTGCAGCTATAGGCTAGAAAGGAAAAGCAGGGGAAGCTGATGGAAAAAATAATAGTACAAAAACTTCATGAAATAGAAGAAAAAGAGCATGGTAAAATATTACTGGCAGGTCAGTGGATTCTGGAGAGTGAAATAGCAGGATTGAGAGAGAAAGCAGGAAAATTAAGGGAAGAAAAAAGGTAAGTTGGGAGAAATTGAATGAGATATTTTTGAAGGAAGTTTAATCAGACATACATCCCTTCGCCTTTGCATAGATTGTAAAAAAAACAAACTATGCAGGGGTTTTTATGAAAGATTATATTGAGGAGAGAGCGGTTGAGATTGCTTATTATATTATTGAAAATAAGGCGACGGTGAGGCAGACGGCGGTGGCGTTTGGGGTAAGTAAGAGTACGATACATAAAGATGTAACAGAACGTCTTCTCCAGATCAACCCATCTCTTGCAGGTGAGGCGCGAAAGGTTCTGGATCTGAACAAATCGGAACGGCACATCCGGGGCGGACTTGCTACCAGAGAAAAGTACCTGCATCAGCACGCATAAAAAATCCTTTCCTTTGCAAAAAGATGGTGTATTACATTTTTACAGTATATAATAGAGAAAACGGGGATATACAAAAGAGAAGGGACAGGAAAAGAGAAGAATGGGGAAAACGAAACAAAAACAAGATCGAAGTCATTATCTGTTTTCCAATCGGGAACTGGCAAATCTGATCGGACCTTTGGTAATCGAGCAGTTATTGGCAGTTTTTGTTGGGATGGCAGATTCTATTATGGTTGCAAATGTTGGAGAAGCAGCTGTGTCGGGCGTGTCGCTGGTTGACAATATTATGATTCTGATCATCAATATTTTTGCAGCACTGGCGACTGGTGGAGCAGTTGTTGCCGGACAGTATATTGGCAGGAAAGATGAAAAATCAGCATGTAAAGCGGCTACACAGCTGGTATGGTTTGTGAGTCTTAGTGCGGTTGCGATCATGATATTGGTTTACCTTGGAAAAGATATAATTCTGAATCAGGTATTTGGTCACATTACAGCGGAAGTAAAAGGACATGCAGATATTTATCTGCTAATTGTAACAGCTTCGATTCCATTTATCGCGTTATATAATGGTGGGGCAGCAATTTTCCGTGCGATGGGGAATTCGCAGGTATCTATGCGGGTATCGCTTTTGATGAATGCAATCAATGTAACCGGAAATGCAATTCTTGTGTTCGGATTACGGATCGGAACGGCGGGTGTTGCAATACCGACACTGATTTCCAGAATGGTTGCCGCGATAGTGATAACAGTGTTGCTCTGTAATCAGACACGTATCTTGCATATTGAGCGGACACTGAAAATCCGGTTTGATGGAAGAATGATACGGAAAATACTTGCAATTGGGGTTCCCAATGGTCTGGAAAACAGTATGTTTCAGCTGGGCAAAATTTTAGTGCTGAGTCTGGTTTCAACCTTCGGTACTTATGCAATTGCGGCAAATGCAGTTTCCAATGCGATTGCGTTGTTCCAGATTCTTCCTGGAATGGCGATCTCGCTGGCAATTACGACAGTTATTTCCCAGTGCGTCGGCGCAAATGATTATGAACAGGTACGTTACTATCTGAAAAAACTGCTTGCGATCATTTATGTGGCAATGGTGGGAACGGTAGCACTTATTTTCCTTGCACTTCCATTGATTTTGAAAGCATACAATTTGTCAGATCAGACAGCTGCGGCAGCAACAAATATTATTCATTTCCATGGAATCAGTGCAATGATTATCTGGCCACTTTCATTTGCTCTTCCAGCAGCGTATCGTGCGGCAGGCGATGCAAAAGCCTGTATGTATACATCGATTGTGTCGATGTGGATTTTCCGGATCGGATTCAGTTATCTGGTAGGAAAATATATGGGACTGGGAGTATTTGGCGTGTGGGTTGCAATGGTGATCGACTGGGTAGTACGTGCAATCTGTTTTATTATCCGGTACTTTAATGGAAAGTGGAAACATGGAGCAATTGTGTAAATACAGAAGAAAGTTGTCATTTGTAAGATGGTTAGAAAGATGATGCCTGAATATGAGTTTTAATTGCAAACCAGAGTTCAAACTTTGGTTCGGGCGATAGAAAATGCTTGTAAAACATCCAGAGCTCTACTATAATAAAATATAAAAGCAATAAATAGAAAAAGCGGTCTGAAAGGATCGTATTTTACAGGAGGAAAACCTTGAAGAACGAATTAGTGATTGTACTTGACTTTGGTGGACAGTATAACCAGCTTGTCGCAAGACGTGTCAGGGAATGTAATGTATATTGCGAAATTTATTCTTATAAGATTGATATCGAAAAGATTAAAGCAATGAACCCAAAGGGAATTATCCTGACAGGAGGACCGAATAGCTGTTACGAACCGGATTCACCGACTTATTCTGAAGAACTCTTTAAGCTTGGCATTCCGGTACTTGGTCTTTGTTATGGTGCACAGCTTATGTCTCACGTACTTGGCGGAAAAGTTGAAAAAGCTGACGTCAGAGAATATGGTAAGACAGAAGTCATCATCGACAAGAAAGATTCCAAAGTATTTGAAAATGTATCTGCAACAACAACCTGCTGGATGAGCCATTTTGATTATATTTCGCAGGTGGCACCGGGATTTGAGATTACTGCACACACAGCAGACTGTCCGGTAGCAGCAGCAGAAAATGCAGCAGAAAAGCTTTATGCAATCCAGTTCCATCCTGAAGTGCTTCATACACCGGAAGGAACCAAGATGATCAACAACTTTGTAAAGAATGTCTGTGGATGTGTCGGCGAATGGAAGATGGATGCATTTGTTGAAAATACCATCCAGGAAATCCGTGAAAAAGTTGGGGACGGAAGAGTACTTCTTGCGCTTTCAGGCGGAGTTGATTCCTCTGTGGCAGCAGGACTGCTTTCCAGAGCAATCGGCAAACAGCTTACCTGCGTATTTGTAGATCACGGTCTTCTTCGTAAGAATGAAGGCGATGAAGTTGAGGCAGTATTTGGACCGAATGGTCAGTTTGACCTGAACTTTATCCGTGTCAATGCACAGGAAAGATACTACAACAAGCTTGCCGGAGTTACAGAACCGGAAGCAAAGCGTAAAATTATCGGAGAAGAATTTATCCGTATTTTTGAAGAAGAAGCAAAGAAGATCGGTGCAGTAGAATTCCTTGCACAGGGAACGATTTACCCGGACGTTGTAGAAAGCGGACTTGGCGGAGAATCAGCAGTGATAAAGTCTCATCACAACGTAGGAGGACTTCCGGAGTATGTTGATTTCAAAGAAATCATTGAACCACTTCGTGATCTCTTCAAAGATGAAGTCCGCAAGGCAGGTCTTGAACTTGGACTTCCGGAGAAGCTTGTATTCCGTCAGCCATTCCCTGGACCGGGACTTGGAATCCGTATCATCGGAGAAGTAACGGCTGAAAAAGTACGGATCGTACAGGATGCAGATGCAATTTACAGAGAAGAGATTGCAAACGCGGGACTTGACCGCAGCATCGGACAATATTTTGCAGCCCTGACCAACATGAGAAGTGTTGGTGTTATGGGTGACGAGAGAACTTACGATTATGCAGTTGCACTTCGTGCAGTGAATACGGTAGATTTTATGACTGCTGAGGCAGCGAAGATTCCGTATGAAGTACTTGATAAAGTAATGAGCAGAATTATCAATGAAGTTCGTGGGGTTAACAGAGTATTCTATGATCTGACGAGTAAACCGCCGGGAACGATTGAGTTTGAGTAGAATCCGGTGAGCCGCAAACCCTTTGTTTATAAGGGGTTCAAGGCTCTCCGTTTTCACGATTGCACACTGATTGCACAGTGCGTGGTCTTAATATAGAATAAAAAAGTGGTTTGCTGACCGCAGACGGGTGCTGCTTCTTGGCGGGAGGGCACCCGTTTTTTCTTTCTCATGCACGGTGGTAGTCCGCCGTGTGTTGGTTGCTCGTGTAGTTCGCGATGCTCGTCTTCGGCTCACTGTAGTTGAGGATGCCGGTGAGCTTCTTTGCGACTGCTTGGTTGGTATTGGGATACAGGTGCCCATATGTCCCAAGCGTGGTCTGTATCTTCTCATGCCCGAGCCGTTCCTTGAGGAGCAATGGGCTTTCTCCCATGTTGATGAGAAGTGACGCGTGGGAGTGGCGAAGGTCGTGAACCCGGACGCGGTGAACGCCTGCGAGGTCTGCGAGCTTCTTCATTGCACGCGGAAGCCTTGTCTTTGTAGTCGGAAGCCCGTTGTAGCTCAATACGAACTCACAGTCAGGGATGACAACGCGCTGCACCTTGCGCCATGCGGCGAGTTCGGAAAGCGTGTCCTCATCCAGATAGATGGAGCGGATTGCCGCACGCGTCTTCGGTTTCGTGAACTTGTAGTCCGACTGGTTGTGGTAATAGAGCGTTTTGGTGATGGAACAAAGCCCGGTCGTGAAGTCGATATCGCTCCACAGGAGGGCAGATGCTTCCCCAAGCCGCATCCCACTCATGAACAGGAAGAGCAGGCTGATGAACAGGTAGTGCTCGTAGTAGTCTCCCTTGTAGAGTTTGGAAATCACCTTCTCGAACTCATCAAGCGTCCAGAAGTCCACAAGCGGTTTCTGCCCACGAACGTTGCCGACCATCCGTGACGGGTTCCTTTCCGTAATACCCAATATGACGGCACGGTCGAAGGCAACGGAGAGCATTCCCTGTGTGACGCGCACGTAGTTCGGGCTATATCCTGCGCGGATGAGGGCAAGCTGCCAGTTCTGTATGTCGATTGGCTCGATGGCATCGGTAAACTTCTCGTAGAAGCAGGAGAAGTGTTTCCGCACCGTACCGGCGCGGTTCTCGAAGGTACTCTCCTTTACCTGTGTCTGATACCAAGGCAGGTAGGTGTCCTCAATGAACGTTCCGAAGGGAATCCTTTTCTGTTCGGTGGGAAGCGATTGGGAAGCAAATTGCAAAACGAGTTTTGCATATTCCTCTTTCGCTTCTTTTTTTGTCTTGAATCCGCTCCGGTATTTCTGAATCCGCTTTCCCGTGGAATGGTCGAATCCGAGATTGGCGCGGAAATAGTAGGTGCCGTTATCGGCTTTCTTAATTTGGTCGTTTGCCATTTGTCTTTACTCCTTTTTCAGGAGCGCGACCAGCGGCATCACCGTCTAAGGCAATCCCAAGAAGCTCCTCGACGGCTTCCGCCGGAACGCGGTCGAGCTTGCGTGAGGAGTAGAAGGGATAGCCCTTCTCAACCATGCGAATTTTCGCCAGACGGATGATATCGGTGGCGAAAGAGTTCCCATAGCCGAGGGCAACTAAATCTTTTTTCGTTACGGTTACCATGGCTCTCCTTTTGACAGGAAAGCAGACTACTCGTCTTTCTGACTGTATTGTAGCAGGTCAGAGCGCGTTTGTATATAGTCTGCTTCCTTTCCTTCTTTCTGGTTGTCTGGTTTCCTGTGTTTATGGTTTTACTGTTTACGGTTTAAACCTCAGCATCGCACGCAACAGCTTCGCCTGCATGAACGACTTCATCGAGAGGTCGATGCCGTAGTCCCAGAAGCCATCCGCGTCGGTGTAGAACCCGGTGCAGAGTCCGTCCATGAAGTCGTTGAAGTAATCGAGCACCGCCCCGGCAGCAAGGGCATCTCCGCTTGTCGCGGCAACGACGGTATCGTAGTCAATCTTTGTCTTTGCCATGCGGGTCACCCCCTTCCGTCAGAATGTCTGCAAGACGGGCGAGCGCACGGGCGCGACGGTTCTGCACCGTGGAGCGTGGGAACCCCATGTCCTCACCGATACGCCTATCCGACCATCCGGCAAAATAGGAGAGCAGGATGATTGCCTGCTCCTCTGGGCAGAGTTTTTCCAGCGCATCCGCGAGGTCTCTATCTGTCACGCCGATAGGCTTTCCGGCGGCATCGAATACGGTTTCCCGCTCCGGCACGTCCTGCCAGTCCGCAAGGCTTTCGAGTTCACTTCTTCTGAGGTCGCAGAACAGCACCTCGTGGTTGCGTCTCCTTTTGCGCTCCCTCAAAACGTCCGTCCGCGCGTTCACGAGGGTCTTCCGGCAATAGGTCAGGAACATGCCGACCACTTCGTTACGGTTCGCTTTCTCTTTCGTCATCTTTTTTTCCTCCTTTCGGTATAGGCACGATTTCCGTGCCCTTTCCTGCCAAGAGGAAAAAGAAAGCCCCGCAGCGTCGATACGCTACGGGGCGCGGGGACGGTGCCGGGAAGGAAATCGGCATCAGAATCAGGAAGAAGCGGCTGATGCTTAAAAACCGCTCCGCTACGATTCTATCCCCTCGATTCCCAACTTCCGCTTGAAATCTTTGCGGTTCTTCATTCCGATTTCCCGACGGCGCGAGTTGCCGTCGTACTTCACCGGGAACCCGACCTCAACGATGCGGTCGAAGACACGTCCCCACGGGTCATCTGCCGTGGCGTTCAGGATTCTCTCGCGAAAGTCGAAGTTCGTCGTTATCACCATCGGTTTCCCCGCCTTGTAGCGTCCGTCGATAACGTCGTAGACGTGCTCCATGACGTACTCGGTGGAGCGCTGGGCACCGAGGTCTTCAAGGATGAGGAGGTCTGGGGCGAGGATTCTCTCAAGGTTCCCGGAACGCTTCTCGAAGGAGGATTCCATCAGGTTCACGACCTGCTTGATATCGGTCACGAGACAGGAGAACCCACGCTCGATGACGGCGTTCGCGATGCAGGACGCATGGAAGCTCTTGCCCGTGCCGCGCTTCCCGTACAGGACAAGCCCCTCCGGGTCTTTCGGGTCGAAGGTCGCGGCAAATGCCTTGCATACGGTGCTCTGAGCCGCGTTCCTGCCGTCATCGGCATCGAAGGTGCAGAAGGCGTACCTGCCGGATGAGGGGAAGCACTGCTTCCTTAGCCGTTCCGTCCTGCGCCTTTTCTCCGCTCGCTCGGCTTCCTCGCGCTGCCTGTCCGCTTCCTCCCTCTGGCAGCGGCACATGGTCGGGACAAGGTGCGGCTCCTTGAAGATTCCGCCCGCCGGGAACATCCGCTCGCGTGGCTCTCCGCATTTCCCGCAGACGAGGATGCCGTCCGCGTCGCGATAGTCCTCGCCCGGCTTTCGTCCGTCCTGCTCCTTGGTTTTCGTTACGTTTTCGTTCATTTACCTCGTCCTTTCTGCGTTACCCTGTCTGAGAGCCTGTCTACGGGACTTTGCAGTCTTGTTCGGGCAGTTTTGCTGCCACATGACATTTAACGTGTCATAGGCAGGCTCTCAGGCATTCTCAGGGGCATTTCTAGTACATGTTCTCGTCGATATATCCCTGAGCCGTCTCCCGGTCACAGCCCCATTTCGCCATGACCTCCTCGACGGAGGGGATTTTCCCGACCGCATTGGCCTTCGGTTCCGTGCGTGCGGGAGGGGTCGCAGCCTTCGGGTGTTCGTTCCTGTCCCAGACTGCGGCGAGCTTCTTCCAGTCATCGACGGGCTTGCCGGAGTTCGTGCGCCAGCCGCGTCCCTCGTTCACATCGAAGAAGCGGTCGGGGTCAACCGCGAATCCCATTTCCGCGAAGTGCGAGCGGACTTCCTCCCTTGTCGGGATTCCAGAACCTGTTACCCCACCCCCGTCAGCTACAGCTGTAGATGTAGATGTATTCTTATATCTATCATCTATATTCTTAGGGCGTGACATGTTTTGAACACCACCTTTTATGACGGAAACAGTGTTGCTACCTGCGGTTTCTTCTTGCGGCAAAGTGTTCAAATGGGTGTTCAGATTAGTGTTCAGTTTAGTGTTCAGTTTACTGTTCAATTGAACAGCCTGATTGTTCAATTGAACACCTGAATCTGAACAGTCCTGAACACTTTCAGCCCCGGACGGAAGAGCGAGTTCCTTGCGGTACTTGACGATGGTAGCGCGGCCAAGGCCAGTCTCTCTGCGAATTTCGGAAGTGGATGCACCCGGATGCGCTTCGAGGTATGCGCGGAAAACTTCTCGCTTTTTTTGGCTTGCGCTTTTCCCACTTGGATTTTTCCGCTCGCGCTCTTTCGCCTTGCGCACGCGGTTTCCCTCGCGCATTGCGTCGATTGCCGGGACGTTCTGGTTGAACTCCCAGTCCGCGATGGCGTAGATGCCATCCTCGCAGATGACAAGGCCGAGCTGTACGAGCGGCTGCATGCATTGCCGAAAGGCGGGAACGGTCTTCTTAGTGACCGCAGCAAGCATCTCGTCGGTGTAGGGAACGCTTTCGTGGAGAAGGAGCTTCCCGGCGCAGCCGCATTTCACCGCAAGCGATTGTAGACGGGCGAAGACGGTGTAGATGGAGTCCGCATTGTCCATCGCGTCGATGAGTAGGGCTTCCTGCGTGTCGAAGAACTCACTGTAGTCCCTGCGCCACGCTCCTCGGAGCTTCATCGGTACACCTCCGGGGTCTTCTTATCGCGTTCGGCTTCGGAGTAGGCGAGATGGTCGAAGGGTGGGAACCTCGCGACAACGGCGAGGGCATGAGTGTACTTGGCGTGATTCGCCCGGTAGCCGAAGGAGGAGAGCATATCCATGACTTCGGTATCCGTGAACGTGCCGTCATCGGTCACGATGGTGAACATGCCGTCATCGTTTTTCGTGACTGTGCGCGTGTGGATTTTAGCCAGGGCGAGGACGAGTACGGTTGCGGAATCCCCATTCGGCTCATGGTCGATGAGCGTCATCTCAGGTGTCTCGTAGAAGTTCAAGGGGATGTAGTAGTAGTAGCTGCTGAAATCCATGGTGCTCCTTTCTGCTTGCAATCTGTGATTATGTTTTACTATATCTGTCCTGTTTTGTGGACTTTTCCAGTCAGATTTCATGCTTCTTTCACAATTAGACACGCGTTTTGAGATGGTTCTGCCAGATTCGCGTCCCGTGCGGCGGTGCGCTGTGTTACAGTAGCGAAAGTCCTTTCTGCCTGTTGCTTTTATCTCGGAGTGCGGGCAGGAGAAAAGGGAGCCTGTGATTTCGGTCACACGGCTCCCTTTTCTGTTACCAGTCGGAGTTTTCGCTATCCGGTTCCGCTGCCTGTAACCCACCATCAGCGACAGGCTCCGTTTTTACCGTTTTCTTCTTGCGTGCATCGAGACGCGCCTTGGCATCCTCCGGGGTACTTCCGTGGGCGGTGAGCATGTCGCTCACCTCGTCTGCATGGCTCGCAAGGAATCGGTCGAGTGCGTCGAGGTCGAGTTCCTGCCAAGCGCAACCGACGGCGGAGAGCACACTTTCACCAGCGGAATGGGTGACCAGAGAGCGCCACTTTCGGTTCCGCTCGCGAATCTTCTTTTCAAGTTCCTTTTTCTTCGCTTCGAGTTTGGCGAGTTCCGCCTTCTGCTTCTCGATACGCTCCTCGAAATCTTGAATGGTAGCCATGGTTCTTCCTTCCTACTTGACGGCATCCCTGAACAGATTGTGCCATAACGCGCGGAGGATGGTAAGATTCCGGCAGGGCGCGGTGCCGGAACAGGGGCGAAGGCACCGTGCCCCGGTTTTGCGAAGAAAAAGGAAGGAATTGGGCAGATGTATTCCAAGGATACGGGGAAAGACCAGATGCTGATGACGATGGAACGCGCGCTTACAAGCGGGCAGAAGGCAGGCTTCTTCTTCCTCGGCTTCCTCGGCGGCATCGTCGGGATTCTCGCCGCATCCCTGATGAACATCAACGCGCCGTACCGACCGGAGGGAACGAAGATGGCGGCACTCGGATTTGCGACGGCCTGCGTTCTAGGCACCCTTATCGCACTTGTTGGCTTCATCGCGCTCCTTGGTGCCAGATAGAGGTGGCAAGATATTGAAGGACTTCCTCAATCAGCGTCCGGCATTCTTCCAGCTGCACCAATCCGTTCGTGTGAGATGAGAAGGGGCATCCTGCGCGGGTGCCCTTTTTTCTCTGCATTGTTATGATGGTTTTATGGCTTGCCGTGTTTGCTGGTATGCCGTTCTGCTATATTTATAGTCAGCAAAGGGGACGGCAACCGAGCTGCCCCATGGCAGGAAGGACGAACATGAAGGACAAGAAGTTAGAGGAAGCCATTGACTATGTTTGCTCCTGTTGTCCCTATATCTTTAGCGGCAGCGCTGAATGGGACAAGTCGAATCCGGCATTTGCGGACTGGCGCGACTCTGCTACCAAGTATTGCGACCGGTGCATGGTTCGCAAGATGACAGACTTTTACAATGCGCTAGACGAGCATGAGTTCTCAGAAGATATGCCGGAGTATCAGGCGATTGTGAACTATTAGGGCAGAGGAACCACGGGGCATCCGGGAGGGTGCCCTTTTTCTTTGCTTGTATATGCAGGATATATGGAGTGTACGGTTCACCTGCTTGCTAGTATGCCGGTCTGCTATATTTATAGACAGCAAGAGGGGCGGCAAGCAGAGCTTCCCAAAGGCAGAAGGGACTTCAAGATGGCTACTTTGGATGTTACGGAGGAGCGCCGCAGGGCAATCGACCGAGTGAACCGGGCATATGCCGATGAGGACTACGATAGGTACGAAAGGCTCATCGAGCGCTATTGTCATAGGTTCGGGTTTGACGGCGATTACAGTCTTTTTGAGGATGCCTGCACAGATGCCCGCATATTCGGTCACGGAATCGGCTAGAGGAGGAAGCATGACGCTCGGGGAGCTGTTCGAGGAGACTTACATTCAGGGTGAAATCGCGATTCGAAGCTATGATTCGACGGGTACTACGATTGAGCACTATCTAGGCGATGCGGAGGAGTTCTACCCTGACGAACACCCGCAAATCCTTGAAAGGGAGGTCGGCTATATCTTCCCGCTCATGGAGGTCGAGCCGACCATCTGTATCGAGCTGAAAAATGAGGAGGACGAGGGATGAGCGGAATGAAGGTCAAGGAGTTGATGGATAGCCTGAAAGGGGATTGTTACCGCTTTCGCGTCCATTATCCAGAGGAATGGGAGTTTGGACTCATAACGGGAGCGACTTTCTTTGGCAAACGCGGGCTGGTCTTGCAGCATGGGGAGGATGACGTGAGTTCTTTCACACTGAACCCGTCCTGGCTTTCCTGCGAGGACGAGACGCAGCGTTGCATCATGGTCGAGATTTACTTGGAGCCGTAAGGATGGGCGCGGGGAGTAAGCCCCTGCGCCCGTGGCAGGTCTGCGCAGGGGATGTTATCGGTAGTGGCAAGCGGGTTGAGTACGTGTTCGAGCGGTACGGGGAACTGTACATAAACGCAAGCGACGAGGAGCTTGTGCGGCAGGGAAAGCGAACGTATGGAGAGGAGCTTACAAGGCTCTACGACCTCGACCTTTCCGGGTGGAGGGTCATCGGCCATTACGGGTGCGGACGCGGCTACGAGGGACGAAGCTGGTATGACATGGGGAAGCCGTTCGGACGGCGCTAGAGAAGGGATGAATATGGGCAAGGAGAAAATCGAGGAGAAGGACGTGCGGCTTCTGAGGTATGCCGTCGAGCAGGCGTTTGACGGGGCGATGAGGGACGGGGCATTGGCACTGTTGAACCGTCTGGTCGATTCGGCTTCGGAAGCGGCAAATCTTGAGGAAGAGCTTCTGAACCTCAAGGGGGAGTATCAGAGGAGCATGGAGAACTCGAAGAGAGGGGCATTCAAACGCCTTGATGCTGTCTACAAGCGCAAATGCAGGCGAGAGAAGCGAATGGCGAAGGGGCAGATGCTTTGCGCAGACGGCAAGCCGGTCATGTTCGGTGAGACCCTTTACGGAGGGGACGGACGCGATTGGTTGATTGTCGGGATTGCCGGAGCGTGGTCGTATGACGTGTACGGGCTGCACGTCGCGCACGACGGGAAAAAAGAGAAGAAACCGCTTCGAGCGGAATGGCTTGTCCATGAGCTGACAGATGCCGGGGAGGAGGTTTAGGAAAAGGATGCTGCCAACAAAGAAGCGCTGTCCTAGGTGCGGGCGTGTGCTGCCAGCGGAAGCGTTCAACTTGGTTCGCGGCGGAAGGGAGCTTGCCGGGTGGTGCCGTGTGTGCAACCACCGCTATTATCTCGACCGCAAGGAAGCGGGATTCGTCAGGAAGAACCCGAGCGGGCGGAGGATTGCGCATGGAGGGTATACCGATGCGGTCGGCAGGTATATCGACCTCGGATAGGGAAAGGACGGGCATCCGGGAGGGTGCCCTTTTTTCGTGCAGGATATGCAGGATGTATGGAGTGTACGGTTCACTTGCTTGCTGGTATGCCGGTCTGCTATATTTATAGACAGCAAGGGGGACGGCAACCGAGCCGCCCCATGGCAGAAGGGACTTCAAGATGAAGAACGTCAGGGAGCTTGAGACCTATGGTGCAATCCTTATTGGCTGCGGGATTATGGCGTACACGCTCATGCTTGCGAGCGTGGATGCGCCGGTCTGGGCGACAATCGAGTTTGTTATGGGTACGCTCTTCATGGTGGTCGGCGTGTGGTGCGTCTACCTTGCGGGTATGGAGTACGACTACCAGATGGAAAAGCGCCGCTACCGTAACAAGAGGTAAGCACTAGCAGACCATAACCGCTATCGGGAGGAGTTCGGTCGGTAAAGGAGCTAGGGCATCCGGGAGGGTGCCCTTTTTCTTTGGCTTTTTGGGAGCCGCCCTGCGGGCGGCGTGAAGGCGCGGGGTCGTTGCGGGAACGGGGACTCGGGGGCGGCTTTCCCACCCTTCCAACAGCCTGCGGGTCAGTCTAGGAACCCTCCGGCCATTGAAAGCGCGGAAAAGCCTTCTACTTGGCGGAAACGGGGGGACTGACCTGCCGGGGTTTCCAACATTCCGACAGGCTCCGGGTCGGTCTAGGAACCCTCCGCCCATCGGAATGTTGAAAACCCCTTCTTCTCGGGAAACCATAGGCCGCAGGCGCGGCAAAGCGGGGCACGCCGCAGCGGCTCGGTAGAGGGCGGGGAAAGGAGGGTCGGCGGCGTGCTGGGAGGTTGGCTTTTCTTGACACCCCACGGTCTCGCAGGGACTCTCCGTGGCGCGGTCGCTTGCGCTCCCTCAGATTAGGGGCTGCTCGCCCCTAATGACCCGAGTTCCATGGAGAAGGCGTGGAGTCTCGCGTTGTGGAGTGTGCTGGTATGCCGCATAGCTATAATTACAGATAACAGCAAGGGGGACGGCACCGGAACCATCCCAAGGCAGAAAGGACGGAGCAAATGAAAATCGAGAAAAACGATATGGTCATGGTCTATGACGGGGGCGGCACTGTTCCCCACTGCAAGTATACCGGCAGGTTCGGTGACCTTACGGCATACTGGCAGGAGATTGTCTCGGATGCGGTTTATCTGTTCCGGCTGGGGGAGAGCGAGGAGTGCGACTGGCTGGTTCTACTCGGCCAGCCTTGGTCACCGTATTCACCGGACGGCATTTGCTAAGGAGTTGAAGGGGCATCGGGAAAGAGATGCCCCTCTTTTTCGATGCAACGTAAATAGGGAGCGTGGAAATGGATAGGTACGAGGTCATGGCAGGCAAGATGGCACCCTTGACCGACGGGGCGCACCGCAAATGGGGATTCACCGGAAAGGTCGAGACAAGGAGCTATGAGCGGCTGGTCGATGCACTCATTGACTTTGTTGAGACCGGAGACGGCCTAAAAGCGCGGTTCCTCACAGGGTTTGCAGCGTGCTTGGCAGCGGATAGGAAATCTGTCGAGAATCGTGGGTTCGGGGTCGCGGTCAGGAAAGTCCAGTGCCATCGGGGCGAGGACGGCACGGTAAGGGTATCTTCCGTAGAGACGATGCACGAACGTCGATACACGGTCGATGATTGGCGATACGACACGGCGCATTGCGAGCAGACCGAGAACGGTCAGAAGGGTTGAAGGGATGGACAATGAGTTCCGTGATTGAGCTGTACGAGCACAACCAGAAGGCATATGACGCGCTCCTAGACATGCTTGGGGAGCGCGACCGCGCCTGCATCATCAAACCGACGGGAACGGGGAAGTTCGTCATCATCGCGAAGATGGTTCAGGACAACCCGGACAAGCGGTTCCTGCTGCTCGGCACCAACGACTACATGTTCAACGACCAGATGGCGAACCTTGCCGAGATTGCGCCGGGGTTTACGCCTGAGAACCTGCAATTCATGACCTATGCGGCAGCGATGGGAATGGAGCGCCGTAACGACTGCGTTCCGCCCTACGATGTGATAATCGCCGACGAGTTCCACCATTGCGGGGCTGAGGAATGGGGGAAGGGCGTTACCCACATCCTCGATGCGAACGAGAGCGCCAAGGTGGTCGGATTCACTGCCACCCCTATCCGCTACTCGGATGGTGGAAGGAATATGGCGGACGAGATGTTCGACGGAAACGTGGCCTATTCCATGGAGCTGGAGGAAGCGTGGCTGCGTGGGATACTGCCGATTCCGAAATACGTCACCGCTTTCTATGAAGCACCGGAGGAGCTTGGAAGGCTGGCAAAATCTATTGCCGGATTAAAGAATGAGAGAGTGATGAAGCGATTCCAGAAAAAATATGAGCAGCTTCGCCGTTCTCTTACAGAAGCAGGAGGTGTACGCGAAATCATCGCAAAGCATCTTGAAAAACGGAATGCGAAGGTCATCGTGTTCTGCCCGCGCATTGCGAAGCTCCGAGAGTTCATGCTCCTGCGGCGGGAATGGTTCGGGGCGGTAAACAGCGAGATACATGCCTATAAGACTGTGAGTGCAGACCCATACGGTTCCGAGGACTTTCAGGCGTTCAAGGATGATGAATCGGATGCCTTGAAGGTGCTCTACTGCGTGAACCAGCTCAACGAAGCCGTCCATGTCAAGGGGGTTGATGCCATCGTGATGGTCAGACCGACGAAATCACCGACCGTGTTCTACCAGCAGCTCGGACGCGTACTGTCTTCGGGAGGAAACCGAATCCCGCTCGTTTTTGACTTCTGCAACAACTTTGGTTCTATCGCTGTAGCGGAGGAAATCCCAAAACGAATGGAGAAAGCGTTCAAAAGTCGGACGGACGAAGGCGAACAACTGCCGTTCACGCCGAGCGATTTCCAAATCATTGACAACACGCTTACCTTTAAGCAGCTCACAGATGAAATTAGAAAATCGCTTCAACAGCGGGCGCGCGTAGAGGAAAAGATTGCGTTCCTTGAGCAGATAGCTCAAGCGAACGGTGGAAGGCTGTGAACGATAGATGAAAGAAGCCGATAGGAAAAAACAGGCCATAAGGTATCTTCGGGGAAAAATGGAAAGCCGCGAGCTTGAAGAGGATGAGATAGCCAGACTCAATGCTATCGGTTTTCCATGGAAAGTCCAGAAGCAGGAAAAAAAGAAAATCCTGATTGATGGACGGCTCGCCGAGCTTTGGGATGAAGAAAAAAATGGCTCAGTGGAATTAGCTAAAAAATACAACAATTACTGGTGGAAGTGTCCAAATTGCGGATGCGAATGGCAGCGAGCACTTTGGATTGCGGCTGAATCGAACCTATGCCCTGCTTGTGAAGGAGGACTTACACTTGCCAAAGGCTGGAATGATTTGAAGACTGTATATCCTGATATTGCCGCCGATTGGGACTACGAGAAAAACGGAGGACTTAAGCCGAGTGATGTGATGGCGAGAAGCGGGAAGAAGGTTTGGTGGAAATGCAGAACGTGCCATGGCTCTTGGCAATGCGAGGTTAGCTATCGGGTGCAAGACAAAAAAGTATGCCCATATTGCAAAAAGAAGAAATTGCTAAAAGGATTCAATGACCTCAAGTCGCAATACCCAGAAATCGCGAAAGACTATCTCCCCGAACTCAACGACGGAGTTCCGGCAGACGAGGTAATTGTAAAATATACGGTAAAAGTCAGATGGAGATGCCATATATGCGGACATGAATGGATTTGCGCCGTGGGGTTAAGAACGAGAGAAAAGAACCCCTGCGGATGCGCCGTATGTGGGGCAAAAAGAGCGGGCAGGAAGATAAGTAAAAGAGCTGTCGAGGAGCGTGGTGCTTTATCAGTGTTCAATCCCGCATTAGCAGCTAATTGGGATTACAAGAAAAATGGTGGACTTGAACCTGATTCCCCGGAGTTTAGAACGAACCAAAAGTATTGGTTCATTTGCAAAGTCTGCGGGAGAAGTTATCAGACGAGGGCAACTATTACGAGAAAACCGGTTTGCACTGAATGTCAGTATAAGATTGGCAGGAGTGCGAAACGAAAGGTCGTTTGTGTCGAAACGGGAGCCGTGTACAAAGGTATCTCTGCTGCCGGAAGGGCAATAGGAAGGAGTGCCGCGAGCGTTAGTCATGCGCTTAAAGCCGGAACCTGTTCGGGAGGATACCATTGGCAGTATTTGGACGAATGAACGAAGGCATCCGGGAGGGTGCCTTTCTTTTTTGAACAGAATATGCAGGATGTATGGAGCCTGCCGTTATCCTGCTTGCTGGTATGCCGGTCTGCTATATTTATAGACAGTAAAAGGGACGGTACCGAGCCGTTCAATGGCAGAAGGGAGCCAAGATGGACAGGAAGATTCGATATTTCGTCAACGGGTGGAGCTTTCGGCTCAGTTTTGCAACGCGCCCGGGTTATGACGGAGACCACGAGGATATCAGCGATGGAGATTCGTATGAGCTTGGCGAATACGAGAACTCCGAGGAAGCGCTCGCGGCGGCGGAAGCATTCATATCGACGCATGGGAACGAGGTCAATGACGAGGAAGATGGCATCGGCTCCGTCATCTACTGGACTGTAGAGGTCGAACGTCGCGTGGAGTACAAAGAGAACGAATGGCTCCCGTGCGATGAGTCCGGGAGGATTGATGATGGTTACGGCAATGAGCCGAATGCGACCGTCGCATATCTCAGCTCACTGGAAGGAAGCCGCGAGGAGCGGGCGTTCGAGCTTGCGAAGAACGAGTATCTGGCATGGCTGGAACACAAGGCAGACCGTTATACGACGGTCTACGGTTACATGGGATTAGGTGATAGATATGAACAGCATTTGCTTTGACACCGAGACCACCGGTCTTCATCCGAACGGTAGCGACCCGGATGAGATTCTGACCATCTCCATCATCGGAAGGGACGGTTCCGTCCTGTTGGATGAGAGGTTCCGACCGACCGTGAAGACCGAATGGCCGCACGCGAGCGCCGTCAACGGCATCTACCCGGAGGACGTGGCAGACCTGCCGACTATCGAGACAGCCATACCGCGACTGAGGGAAATCTTTGCAGGGGCGGACGAGATTATCGGCTACAACGTCGGATTCGACCTCGGATTCCTTTCCGCCGTCGGGGTGCGCCCGAGAGAGGATGCACGCATCACGGACACCATGAACCTGTTCACGTGGTTCATGGGAAGGCGCTACAAGCTGGTGGATGCCGCCGACCACATCGGATACGAGTGGACGGGCAGGGCGCACGGGTCGCTTGCCGACGCGCTCGCGACGCTTGCCGTGCAGCGATGGCTCGAACAATGGCTCGTAGCAGAGTAGATACGTGCTTAGGGCGTGTGAAGCGTTGCTTTTCACACGCCCTTATCTTTGCAGCGTAAGTGTGTGCAATCTATGTGGTTATCTTGCTCTCTGGGTTGCTGGTATTCTGGTCTGCTATATTTATAGACAGCAAGGGACGAAAGTTTTCCCGGCAGGAGGATTCCAGAATCCTCCGCAAACACCATCGAGAGATTGGAAAGACAATGGCTATCAACCGAGTGACCATCATGGGCAACCTCACGCGCGATGCGGAGCTTCGCAAAAAGGGGGATGCCACGAGTGTCCTCACCTTCGGACTCGCCATCAACGAGAAGAAGAAGGACAGCGAGACCGGCGAATATGTCGATGCGCCGGTGTTTGTCGATTGCGCCCTGTTCGGTGCGCGAGCCGAAGCACTTGCTCCCTATCTCACCAAGGGGAAGAAGGTTTCGGTGGACGGACGGCTCCGCTACCACTCTTGGATGAAGAACGAGGAGAAGCGCCATGCCCTTTCCGTTCTCGTGACCGATATCGAGTTTGCGGACTCGAAGGGTGCCGGGAAGGATACGGTTTCTGCCAAGGGGCAGTCTGCGGAACCGGAAACGTATGATGCGGATATTCCGTTCTAGGGAGGACGGAATGCACTTTCGTGGCGTTTCAGTGCGGGAAATCCCCTTCATGCTCTTCCTCGGCCTGCTATTCGCGGTGACCGTCGGATGGTGGGTGTTTCTCACACTTACGGTTTCGGTCGTTTTCGGAAACGTGGCTGCTGCGGTATTCGCCGTGTGCTCGGCACTTTCCGTCACCGTCGGTTACGGGCTTGTGCGCGCATCCGATTCCCGTGAGTAGCGTTTTTCAAACAGGACAGAAAGGACTTCTAACATGTACACGATTCTGATGCTCAACCAGAAGGGCGGAGTCGGCAAGACCACCATCGCGGACGAGCTTTCCTTTGCGCTTGAGCGTCGCGGCAAGACCGTGGCGTTCGTCACCACCGACCCGCAGGGCGGTTCCGTCCATGAGGTCTGCGATGACCCGGATTTTGCGGAGGAGTGCGATTTTCAGGTTGTCGATACGGCGGGCGTGCTCGTGGGCGGTGTGAACGATTGGTGCCGCGCGGCGAATCTCATCCTCGTGCCCATGCTTCCGAGCACGCGCGACATGGAGCCGACGCTGAGAACGCTCGATATCGTGCGTGAGTCCGGCACTGGCGCAAAAGCGTATGTCATCGTCAACAACTTCTATGCCTACGGCACACTCGACCGTCAGCTCGTGGAGTACCTTGAGGGCGAGGAGGTTCCCATCATCGCGAAGATTCCCCGCGCCGTTGCCCTCTCGCGTGCCGCAGCAGCCGGTGTGTCCGTGGCGGAGTACGACCCGAAGAGCCATGTGGTCGCCCCGATTGAGCTGCTTGCAGATTCGGTTCTGAACGAAGAGGAGAAGAACAATGGCTAACAAGACCACAGCGAACGCGTTCATGGCGAGCGCGCAGAAGTCCAAGCGCGAGATGGCGGATATCCAGAAGGAAGGTTCCGGCAAGCATGAGACGGACGAGGTGGAACTCAAGAAAATCAGTCTCCTCATCCCGGCTTGGCTCCACAAAGAAGCGCAACTCCACCGCGTCGAGACGGGGGAGAGCATGACCAAGCTCATCGTCCGACTGCTTGCCGAGGAGCTTGGTTAAGGGGATGGTGATGAAGGGATGGGCTTGATGGTAACGGAATCGGAAAAATCGAAGCACGACATGCTGCGTGCGATGCGGAAACACATACGCGAGAATGGCATCACAGACTTCACCGATTTTCAGGACTGGTGCGATGAGAACAACGACTGCTGGTCGCTAGCGCTCGATAGCGGACTTTCGCCGGTTATTGAGAAATACATCGACGGGCGCTTTTATTAGAGAAGAAGCGAAGCCGGTAGCCGGATTCATTTCGGAAGAGGGGTATGGAAGATGAACCTAATCACCATGGTTCCCGCCACCGCGAAGTTTTTCGAGCAGATGCGGGCGATGCGAAGGTACATCGTCGAGAACGGTGTCACCGAGTTCGCGGTATTTCAGAATTGGTGTGATGAAAATAACAGGAGGTGGGCGGAAGCACTCGACAGCGGATGTGCTGATGCTATCGAGAAGTTCATCGCCGATTGGAACGGTCGGGCGGATGCAGGCCGTTGGAAACACGTGGCGCAGGCGGACGATAACGTTTGGGATAACGAGTTGAAGTAGGAAGTAGCGATGAACGAGAAAGAGAACCATCTTCCGAATCTCAGCGACAAGGAGCGTGCGCACGCATTGGAGCTTGCCATGAAGGCTCGAAAGCGCCGTGCCGTTCTCAAGGCACGTATGAAGTCTGGTGAACTAGCATTTACTGATGCCTTGAATGAGGAGGACGCGAAACGTATAGAGGTCGTGTCGCTTTTGAAATGCGTTCCCGGCATTGGTGCGAGCAAGGCGGAAGCCATCAGGAGGTTGGTCAAGATTCCATTAGGCCGACGTGTTAGTGGACTTGGTATCCGGCAGCGCGAAGAGCTGACCGCTTTGGAAAAAAACGGTTGGAAAATGACAGCACAGAAGTCAAAGGCTTTGTGATGTATCCGCGCTGGACGCATTGGCGCGACCTAAAGGGAATCTGCCCCATTTGCGGGGAACCCGCACACGTCGGAACGAGCAAAAGGACGGGCAGGCATTTCTGGCTTCACGACAAGTATGACATGTACGAATACTATAACGGTCATGGCATTCACGGTCTTTGATATTGCAACGGCGGCTTGCAATCCGAATTAGCAAATTGATTTTCAACGAAATCGTGGATAGTGAAAACGGACACTAATCGAGGTGCCCGTTTTCATATTGAAGCAATGAGAGAAATGGGATGCGCATCATGGGAAATCTCTATACCGATAATTTAATCGGCACCGTGATAGGGCTTTCGGTTGCAGATGATTGGGAAGGTGCCAGACGCGAGTGGGAGATAGTCGGATGTGAGGTTGACGAAACCCATTCTGCAACATGCGTTTGCGGAAAGGAGGGGCTTCGCTATGTCTATACGATAGCGAATACGGAAACCGGGGAAACACTCTCTCCGATTGGGTCGAGTTGTATCAAGAAGTTCGAGCAAAGCGATATGGACGAGGAACTTGCCGGTTGGCAGCAAGCCATCAAACTGATGGAGGAAGCGGCGAGAATCGGAAAAGAGGATTACGTCCATCTGCATAGCGGAAGTTACTCGCGCAAGCTCCTGTACTTCCTGTACGAGCAAGATGCGTTTCGACCGACAAAGTACAACGGATATGATGGTTATAACGACTACCTATTCTTGCTTGACATGTTCAACGGAGGATTCTGTTCGGAAGCGCAGGAGAGAAAATGCCAAGCTATCATCATGCAATCCATCTACCCATGGCTGAGAAATCTCTGGAAGAAAAGTAAATCGCAGAAAGGGAAAATAGATAATGGGAAATAACGCTCGGTGTCCGGCATATCTTGCCAAGGCGATTGCTTCCAAGTAGCGGTTGTTATGCAAGAATGTTCAGAAGGCTCAGGCCGGGTCTTCGATGGAATTGATTTTGTCTTCGCAGATGATGGGAACCCGAGGTGTCGGCACCTCGGGTTCTTGGTTTCCGGGCAAGCCGGAAACCCCGCAGAAAAGGCATGGGAAAGGGTGCGGCGGCACCCCCTTTTCCATGCCTTTTCTGCTCTCGCACTGATAGAATATCAGTGCTCACCGGCCAAGGCCGCTCTTCGAGTTGCAAGATTTGGGAAGCGTATATACAAAGTCACGTAAACGAGACTTTTCCATACACTTCCATCTTGCTCCCGAGCGGCTTTCGGAGCCTTGACGGGAGGACGCTTACGCTTAGCAAATCGACAATTTAGGATTGCCGATTCCCGTAACTCAGCAAAGCGAACCGTCGCTTTCGTGTCATAGTCAAACGGTGGCGGCACCGATACGACTATGAGATTTTGAGAAAATACAGAAGGGGAGTGATGAAAGTGGCAAAAAGAGAAACCGCAGTTCTCATCAGATTGTCTGAACGTGAGAAGAGAACGCTTAAGCGGAAAGCCGCGAATTACGGTATGACGGTTTCCGATTACGCCCGGACGCTACTCATCAATTCTGACGATGCGACAATCAAGGTCATCGACACCGAGCCTTTGAAAAAGGCAGCACACGAACTCGCGAAGCAGGGAACAAACCTAAACCAGTTCATGAAGTTTCTGAACACCTATGGCGTGAATGTATTCGACCCGGAAGAAGCGAAGCTGGTTTTGCAAAAAGAGGTCTCGTCGTTTTCCAAACTCATGGAAGCGCTCGCGGCGCTTCGTAGGGAAGCAGATAGGAACAACATCCATTTGCAAATAGAGGACTTCGACAACCTCGATAACGAATGACAGGATATATGGAAATGGCTAAATGCAATCGTAAGCAACGGCTTTTGGGAAAGAGCATTAGAAGAATACGGATGCGTCGGAACATGACGCAACGAGAACTGGCGAATGCCGCAGGTCTAGGGGAATCGGCTTTTAGAAGCTATGAACTCGGTGAGCGTAGTCCGAAGCAGAATACGCTCGAACGGATAGCGAAAGCACTCGATGTAGCACCCGCATGTTTCGACACTTACGGCATTGAGCACTATGACGAACTCATGCACGCACTTTTCCTTTCAGAGGAAGCGTTCAGCATTAAGCCATGCGCGGATGGAAGCATCCGGTTTACCGACGAAACAATCCAGTCGTGCGTTTGCACATGGTGGTCTTGGAAGGAGTTTTTGAAGGAAGGAAAAATCACAAGAGAGGAATACGAGAACCGAAAAGACAGTTTCCTTAGATAGGCGGGCGAACAGGATGGGAAGAAAGAGAGCGATAATCTGCTTTGAGACGGAAGAACGGTTTGAAAGTGTCACGGATGCTGCGAATGCTATTGGTGCCGCATGGCCGTTAGTTAGCAGTGCACTGAAACGCCACGGGGCATGTCGAGGATTTCACTTCTATTACGCTGACGAAGTGAAACCAGACGATTCGGTTTTCGATAGAAAGGTTTATAAGAACTCAAGACCAATCATCTGCCTTGAGACGAACGAACGTTTTGAAAGTCAAGCAAGGGCAGCAAAAGCGGTTGGCGTACCGCGAGAGGCTATTTATGCGGCATTGAGAGGGCATATAGCAACCAAGGGCTTACACTTTTACTATGCCGATGAACCGAAGCCGGATGAGGAGTTCTTTCGGAATAGAAGCTGGACAAGAGTTCGTTGCAAGGAGACCGGTGTCGTTTACGAGTCGATAGCTCAGGCGGCACGGGAAACGGGAGTTTCGAAAAATAATATCCAAGCGGCAGCAAAAAGGCATGGAACGGCAAAAGGCCTTCATTTTTACTATGCCGACGAACCAGAGCCGGATGATTTTTACTATGCCGACGAACCAGAGCCGGATGATTTACTTCCCAGTAAAAGAGGGATAAGGGTTCGCTGCGTGGAAACCGGTGTTGTTTACAAAACGATTACCCAAGCGGCAAAAGAAACCGGAGCGTCGCAGGCAGGTATCCGCGGTGCCGCGTCCGGTATGGCAGGTGGCTATCGCTGGGAGTACGTCGATGACTGATTCTGGATGGCTCCATTACCGCGACCTGAAATCACGGTGCCCGACCTGCAAGCGTCCGGCGCATATCGCGAAGAGAGATGGAACTTTCTATTTCGTTGATGACGAATACAACCCGTTTGTCAGGCACGCTCCGGTGAAAACGACGGAAGAGGTATTCCGATTTTTCGCAAACGGTTACCGTCGCGAACATGGGGCGGAGCCGGAGGTCACGGGGAACAGGAAACCGTCGGAACGCGATATTCTTTCCGGCATGGGCGCAGTGTCCGCGAGAGTAGATTCATGAAAGCAAGGGGAGCAATGACGATGGACGATTGCGGGAGCGAGAAGACGATTTGCTATGAGGAGGACGGTTGGAGCGTAACACTCACGAGATACGTGAGTATGGAACTCGGTGAGACCGTTGCATCTTGGGTTGAGTTCCCGAACGGGTGGTATCTTCATTCGGACGATGCCGATGCCGAGTTCACGCAAGATGGGGCGAAGACGTATCTGCAACGCTTGAAATCCGTCTGGATGGAATCGCCGTTTTGGGATAGCGTGAAAGCAATGGAGGAAAAACCGCAATGACAAGACCTGTTATCTGCGTTGAGACCGGGGGGTGCTACTGGGATATCGAAGATGCGGCGCGAGCATACCGATGTACGTCCGGGTATATCCGAAACGGTATGGCACATGAGTATCCGGTGCGCGGGTTTCATTTCAAAAGGGAATGAGGGGAGGAATTGCATTGACCATCATCAAGCAGACCGGTGTGCAGAGTTCCGGTCACATGAAGAACCTGCGCGGTTATATCAACGATGACCGAAAGGTGATTCTACGCGACAGTCTGAACATGGATGGATGCACCAACCCGAAGCGCTGGGCGCACCACATGTGGATGACGCGGGAAGCCTACGGGCACAACAAAGCGGCAAGGAGAGTCCGGGACAAGAAGACTGGGGAGCTTAAGGAAGCGAAGAACACGATTCTGTTTCACCAGATTCTCGGGTTCAATCCCGATGAGTGCGATTTAAACGGCGGGCGGCTCTCACCGGAAGAGTGCATGAGGTATGCCAAGGAGTACGTGGGAAAGCATTACCCGAACCAGCAGATAGTGATGGCGCTTCACAACGAATACTGCAAGGCGGACAAGACCCATCGCTATGCCGTCCATATCGTCATCAACCGCACCGACCTGTCAACAGGCAAGCGGCTCGATGAGGGGCGCGGGAAAAGCGCCAAGGTGAAACGCGCGAACCGCATCCGCGACCTCGACCACGAGTGGGGGTTGAAACAGGTCGTGGAGGGCGAGCGCAATTCCTCCGTCCACAAGAAGCAACCGTCCCGTATCGAGAAGGAACTTGCGGCACGCGGCATCGACTCTTATAAGACGAACTTGCGAGAGCTGTGCCGTATCGCCGCCGGGGAAGCGGAGAACATCTATGATTACCGCGAGCTTCTGGAATCATGGGGCGTTGACACGGAGTTCAAGAGGGGGCGCATGTACGTTACCGATACGGACAACAACCGCTATGCCTTCTCCGTGGCGAAGCTCGATGCAGACCTCGGAACGAAGGGGTTGGAAGCTGCGTTCACGGCGAACGTGGCGAAATCCATCCATGCGGAAGGAAGCGCAGCCGTTGCGGAGAAGAGGGATATCGAGCGGCAAAAGGCGATGGTAACGGAAACGAAGGAGAGGTACCTTGCACAAATCCGAAGCGTCTACCGGAAGTACCGCAAGGAGATACGCGGTATGGAGGGCATGGAAATCGTGGATATCCCCAAGCTGAAACTCCCGCGCCCCGATTCAGATATCGCGGACGATTCGGAGGTCAAGCGCCTGATTCTCGCCTGTTGGCGCGGAGCCGACGAACTCAGGGCGGAAGTATCCTCGACGGTCATGCCGAAAGGGAAGAAGAACGGCGGAAACGCCGGAAGCGGCGGTTCCCAGCGGGCGCAACAGGTACCTGCGCAGGAACGCCCGGAACCGAACAAGGAGAACGGCGAGCGTTAATTAAAAAGCGGCGCGGGCGGGATATTCCGCCTGCGCCGCTATACGGGTGTGTGAGAATCGGCATAAAAGCGCCCGCCGTTCCCTTAATGTCGCACATCAGGGAGCAGCGGGCTAAAGCAAGAAAGTTTCTCCACGAAGGAAGAAAACGCGTTCAGTTTACCTCACTATGCGTTCGCGTCAAGCTGACGCTTGAGATTCGACACCTTCAACCACTGGAGAAGGAAGGCAATGGGCGCGAATGCAGCCGGGATGGAAAGAAGAAGCGTCGCTATGAGGAGCAGTCCGAGAGCGTTGCCCCAAACGAACAGCTTTGAGCGCTTGATTGCACGCCATGCAGCGATGTAGCCAGCCGGTACCGTGCCGACGTAAAACCCGGTAAAGGCTGTTGCAGCCAGCAGGACGGGAACGAGTGCAATGATTCCAATTGCACCTGTCTGAGTTATCAGGGCAGGGGAATTAACGAGAAGCAAAAGGAAAACAACTATCGCGGTTATCGTCCCGACGATATAGAGGAACTTCTTCATCAAATCGAAGATTCGTTTTTCCTCATCATATTCGGCGCGAATTGCCATGGTGTTGTCTTGGTATATCGGGTGTTGGTAGGTTCGCATGTTATGACCTTCTTTCTAATGTCAATTCTAATAAGTCTGTTAGTTTGCATGACGGACGAATTATCGACCGTTCCATGTAAACAGATATAGGTTTACGAGTCTATCTTACTATATTGCTGGGTTGCTTTCAAGCTGGTTTGTTGTCCTATTTGTGCGGGATATATGGAGTATCGTCTTGAAGATTTATCTGGTTTGGTGGTATGATATATTACCAGTAATCAAGCTAGCCGTAAGAAAGGAGATACCATGGCGGGTAAGCCACAGGCGGAGAAAGCCGTTGAGCGTTTCCCGGAACTCGGGTGTTTCGCGGTTGCGGTGCGCCGCATCGTGTACGAGAAGGGGATGACGCTCGACAACGCCATCAAGAAAAGCGGAATCAGCAAATCCGCTTGGTTTGCCGGAATGGCCGGAAGCGGGGGAAAGCCGACGCGTCTGCCGAGCCTTGCATCCTTTTTCGCCATTGCGGACGGTCTCGGAATCACGCCCGAGGAGCTAATTGCCGCGATGCGGAAGGAAGCCGGAGTGCGTGAGAAGAGCAATGGGGAGAGGGTTGAGAACGATGAGTAGGATTTTCATCACCATAGGGAGCGCCCACTCGAAAGCCGCAAATGTAAACCCCGTGGACGGCATCTGGTGCTCCGACTGCGGATGGGCTGGGCGCGTCGAGGAGGATATGACGGATTCTGAGGAGAGCGAAGAGCCGCTGTTCGAGGAGTTTTCCGAATATGTCCCGAAGTTCTGCCCGAACTGCGGGGTGAACCTGCGTGAACCCTAGAGGTGTCCAGACAAAGGGACACCTGATGCGATAGGCTGTCCCTGTCCGTAGAAAAGACCGGCAAGGTCGAGGAGAGAGATGGAAAAGGAACGTTTTCTTGTCGAGGTGACGGTGAAGGGCGAGAAGGATTGGAAGGCGATACACATGTGCGGGAGCATGGCGGATGCCGTGCCGGTCGCGGATGCGGTACACAACCTCTCCTATCTGCTCGACACGCCCATCGCTATCCGCGTGCGCGAGAAGAGGGGCAAGGGTTTGGAGGACTGACGGATGGAAAGGAGCGAAGATTACATGGCAAAGCATTTTAGCGAAGTGAAGAGGGAACTTGAGCAGTCGGACGGGCATATGGCCGGTATCGGCCAGCAGCTTAAGCTCTCCGAGGAAGCGAGGGATGCCAGAAACGCCGGACGAAGGCTTGAGGATGAGAACGACGAGACCGACCTCATCGGAACCATGAAGAAGCTGGAAGACCTTATCGCCGAGCAGCGCCAGAGTAACGAACGCATCGCAAGGGAGATGCGCGGCATGGTTTCGGAGATGAAGGATGTGCTCGAAAAGGTCGAGGAGCTGAGAAACGGCGCGGCGGATGCGCAGCATCAGGCGAATCAGATGGCGCTCATGGGAGTTGCGAACGCCCAGCAGAAGGCGGGAGAAATGACCATAAAGAACGTCGAAGAGGTGACCGCAAGGAGCAGGAAGGTCATTGATTTGATGGTAGAGGAGTCTAAGAAGCGCATCGAGCGCCTTTCGATGGTGACGCTGCCCGATAGGCTGTTCTACTACAGCAAATGGATGGCGGTCATCCTCGTTCTCATCATCCTCGTGCATGTCCTATGGGGCATGTTGGTGTAGAGAGCTACCGGTAATATAGATAGCAGGAAATCTTCTTATAAGACAGAAAGGACTGACAGAAATGAAGAAAGACAGCAATATGTTTAACGACAACAGCATCGAGACTGAGGGTGTTCCGGCGGACAAGACCGCCGAAATCCCGAAGGTCGTGGATTCGACGGAGGAGGAGAATGCTAAGAAGCCGCTCGTGCTCTTCGGGCGCGAGTTCTCCCGTAAGCAGGTCTGCGCGGCTGGTGCGGGAATCCTCTGTGCGGCGCTTCTCATCGGCGGCGGGGCTTACGCCATCTCACATGCCAGTTGGACGGGAGATTCCAATGCCCCTGCGGTGTCCCAGTCAAAGGACGATGAGGAGCAGGACATGGTGCTTTCCCTTGAGGTGAAGGCTGACGGCTGGGATACGGAAACCTCCACGCCCGTCATCGCCCATATCGAGGATGAGGACGGGAAAGTAGACTTCTACACCGCCATCGCCGCGAACAAGCAGGTGACCGTGAAGGTCGGTGAGTCCGGTACCTATACCGTCACATTCATCTCACCGGTGAACGCCGACGGCTCCATCTATAAGGTGCCATCGAAGAAGGTTACCGCCGGAAAAGCCGACAAGACAGTTGCCACAGGCGTGACTTTCGATAAGGTGGATGCGGACAAGGTAACGAAAGATGACTTGACAGCCATTGCCAAGGACGTTGCGGAAGCCGTGAAGAAGGGCGATTCCACCCTGACCGGGGACAAGGGCGCTGAGGTCGTGAAGAAGTTCGAGGACAACATCAAGAAGAACCCGAACGCCGATACCGATGCCGTCGAGAAGGAGACCGAGAAGGCTCAGGAGTCCGCCAAGGAAGAGAAGTCCGACGCGAAGACCCCGGAAACTTCCGACAGCAAGAAGAGCGATTCAGGTTCATCCAACGGCTCCAAGAAGGATAATGGGAAGACCACAGGCAGCTCCGATAATTCTGGAAACAAGAGCAATTCATCCTCCAAGAAAGACGAGGGAAAATCCGATAGCAAGCCGAGTGGCGGCAACAGCAGCAACTCCGGCTCAAACTCCAATTCAGGCAGTTCATCGAAAAAGGATGACACCCCGGCGCATCAGCACAACTGGGTTGCCCAGACAAAAACCGTCCATCACGACGCTCAGTACAAGACCGTCCACCACGACGCGGTGACGCATCAGGTATGGCATGACGCGGTGACGGAGGAACACTATATCTGCAACCAGTGCGGTGCGGATATCACGTCTGACCCTTGGGGGCATATTAACAACTCTCTTATGAATGGTGGTAATTGCGGAAGCTATCACTCTACCTATGTGACTGTAAAGCAGGGGTATTATGAAACCGTGACCGACCAAGCGGCCTATGACGAGCAGGTGCAGGTGCGCGATGCATGGGATGAGACTGTGACCACTGGGTATAAGTGCTCTTCTTGCGGTGCCACGAAGTAACTTGAAAGAGCAAAGCAATCGTCTATTTCAGGAAAGGAAAGCCCCGGCCATTTGACCGGGGCTTTTTCTAATGCGCTCTGTTCAGGTCTTTCGGTGGTTCCAATCCGTTCCGTTTCGATAGCTCTGCGGTCGCACTCTTCATATCACCGATTTCGGAACCGAAGAAATCCGGCTCCTCACGCTCAAGCGAATGGGCGGGAACCGGAACGATGATACCATGGGAACCCTTGATATAGGAGAGGGCATCGTGGCGCTCGCCGACCTCGGTGACCGACGCGGCGAGAAGGGAATCCTTGAACCAAGGATATCTTTGTTGCAATTTCTCCATGACGGCCATCGCCTTGTCAATCGGCATCACCGCTATCGACTCATACCCGGAATACTGGGTATGGATGAATCCGTTGCGTTCCATGAAGATTCGGATAAGCGACCAAGCTCCGCGCCAAGCGTTCGGTCTGATAGAGTTGTAATTTTCACTGAGCGCAGCCGTTCCCAAATCGAAGTGAAGTTCCTTGCGGGTCTCGGGGCGGAGGGGAAGCGATAATTGCAATCCGTTCGCAAGAAACTCCTTCACATCATAGCTTTCACCGATTTCCGTGAAGGTGGCTGCTTTCACGCATCTATGAAACCAAGGAAACTTATCCATCATCTTATCTACGGTGCCATAGGCGCGTTGATAGGACATGACGATATTTTCAGCCGATTCATACCCTGAATATTGTGGCTTTTCAAAGCAATGGGATTCCAGAAAGTCCTGAATGTCTGACCATGGATTCTTTTTACCAGTATAGAAGCGTTCAACAGATTTGTTGTCTAGGTCGAAATGAAATACTTTCCTATCAAGTTCCATTTGGAATCCTAAGTGTAAATGCGGTTAGTCGTAAATACGTTCCGGACTGATATCCCGGATTACCTGTAGGTAGTCTTCACCCTCCGGTTCATTCATATCCTCATAGGTGCGCCATGACTTAATGTTCTGCATCACCCAAGGCTGTTTGGATAGAGTCGCGCAAACAGGGCACTGCGCCCCGAACTGCACCTTGCGGTTCTTTGCCTGCCAAGTACCAAGACCGATGCGCACGTTGCCCATCTGCTCCGCATACTTTCCCACGCAATCGTAGAGGTCATCTACGTTGTAACCATTCCTTTTTGCCTTCTCATCATCGAACTCGATGGTGAAGCGCCAAGGTCTCTTTTCCATTTCTGCCATACCTATCGTCCTTTCTGCCAGATGGCTGTTATCATATGTTGCCATTATACTATAATGCCGGTATTACGGCAATATGGAAATTGAACACACGTTCTTTTTGGCAAACGCATGTTACAGAACGGTGGAGAGAACGTTTTCTGGCATCTCGCTTTCCGGCTGGTGTTCGGATGCGCTTGCCATGTCATGACTCTCCCCGGCGAGCGATACCTCCTCTTCCAGTTCCGGTGCGTCAATCTCGATGTTCTTTCCAAGCTCCTCCTCGTAGCGCTCCATGATGAAGGTGTCCGCATGGTCTGCCTTCGATGCGGCTTTGAAGAGGTAGGATGGGTCGTTTTCCAAGGCGTTCATCCAAGATTGCAGATAGGAGACGTGGTTCTCGTAGAACTCGCCCTCAAGTTCCGTGTTTTGGATGCCGAGGTCTGCGGAAAGGAACAGGCTTCCAAGCTCCGCGACCAGCTCTTCCTCAGCATAGGAAGGGCTTCCGAAGCGGGTGTCGAGTTCACGGGCGAGGGCTGATGGGTGTCCGGTGGAGTGGGTCATCTCATGCAGCAGGACGCGGGTGAACGCTTCATCCGAGCGAAAGGTCTCTCGCGGGGCGATGAGGATGCGGTCGGTAGCCGGAGAGTAGGCGGCACTTCCGAGGTAGCCGCTGCTCTCGATGACGGGGCATCTGGAAGACTCCTCAAGGTTCTGTGCGATGGTTGCCGTTCGGTCGTTCAGATGGACGGGAGCGTTCTCCGGCGGGATGCCCTCGATATCCTCCGCATTGAAGACGTTCCAGTAGCCCACGAGCTTCGGGTAGCGTCCGGCAAGTTCCTTCTCGCCGGTATCCTCGTTTTCCTTGTAGAAGGCGAACTGTTTCCATTTCTCGATGAGCGCGGACTTGGCACCCTTTTTCACATGCCAACCGGCATCCTTTATCTGGTTGAAGGTAGCCCACCGGTTGTCCGTGTAACCGCGCATGAACCCGATGAAGCCAAGATGCACGCGGTTTCCGCCCTGATACACGGTGCCGGAGACGGGGTTGTGCGGTGTTAGGGAGGGCAGGTACGGTTCTGCCCAACGAAGCCCGTCGCGCTTCATGTCCTCGATGATTTTCTCAACGACCGCCTGACGCTGGTTATCAATAATCTCCGTAGGAGTCTGCTTCTGCTTAGATTTCATCATGGTCTCCTTTCCGGGAAAGCTCATTGAAATTATACGATAGCTGCCGCTTTTCCGACATGCTCTAAGAAAACGACCCCACAGAATCGAATCTGCGGGGTCTTGGCGGTAGGTTTGTAGCGTGAGTGCGAACAGATTGAAACCTGTCCTTATTCGGCACCAGAGCCAGTCTGACGGGATTCGGTCGAAACAGTTTCCGTTTGCGCCTGTTTTTGGTCGATACTGGTGGTCACAACCGTCCGCTCATTCTGCTTCCAGAAGTTATAGGAGCAGGAGACGAGGGAGATGACCTGATTCGGTTCGGAATCGGTATCGAGTACCATGGCGGCAGATTCCCGCGAGGAATCGTACCAGTTCCGAAAATCCGAATCACCGGCAAAGACCGTCCGTTTGGTCGGCTCCCATCCCTTCACGATATTCGCGAAGCGCACGGTGTAGCGCATCTTGGTGTTTGGGGTTTGGATGAGTACAGTCTGATGCTCAGAAGCGAAGGATTTATCGCTATACCGTTGGATGTTGCCGAAACAGGTGACCGCGTTCCCGAGGGTCAGGCTGTGTCCGAGGATGACGGCATTCGGACTTTGAAAGCCCTCCTTCTCGCATTCTGCGTCGAGATAGAGCGCACCCAAGGGATTGTAGTTCCGGTAGATATCGTGATGCAGGTAGTAATCCGGGTCAGATGCGTGGGCTTGCAGGATGGGATGGTTGATATCCGTCCCCGGCACGGTTATCCATCCGATAACATCCCCGTTCACGCTCTTCCAGTAATCCCAATCAACAGTAGGGAACTCGGATTCCCGACCACCTGCGCTTTCCGTGGCGGTTTCCTGCGGCGTGCCGTTTGGTGACGGTGAGGGACTTGCATCCCGATAGAAATGAAGCAGCACGCCGAAAAGGATGGCAGCGACGGCCAAGAAGACCGCCGCTGCCGCAAAAGCCGCACGGGATTTCCGGTTATGATTTCCAAATCTGGCCATCTGAATTACTTGGCGGCATCCGATGTGGCCTGCGGGGCATCCTTCGTCGCTCCGCAGGTGGTGCAGACCAGCTTGTCGATGACCGTCTCATCGTAAGCCGGGGTGTCGGTGACCTGTTTGTCATAGCCCTCGCTCACCATGACCTCATCGGTGATGGGGACATTGGTGGAGTAGCCGGAGTGACCGGTCTGCTTGATGTGGTCATCGGCCTTGCCGTCGATGACCTGCTTGCACTCATTGCAAACGGTATGGTAGGTGGTCAGGTTCTGGTAGACGGGTGCTACGTGCTCCGTGTGCGTCACAGCGTCATGGTGGACGGTCTTGTAGGTGATAGACCAGTCGTGGGTGTGAGACTTCTCTTTGCTCTTAGAGCCGTCCTTCGCAGACGCATCGGAACCGCTTTCCTTGGAATCATTCGCCTGCACGGATTCGGTCTTGGAGCCTGCGCCGGTTGGGTGGCCGATGCCGTAATAGGCACCGCCGCCGATGAGCGCGACGAGAGCAAGGCCGCAGATGGCGGCAATGACCTTCCGGTTATGCGGCTTCTTCTCGCTTTCCGGGTTCGCGTGCATGTTGTTCCCATCCGCAGGTGATTCGGTGGAATCTCCGTCGTTCATCTCGATATCGTTCTCTTTATCGTCCTTCATGGGTGTATCCCCCTTTCAAATTAAAAAGGAAGGCAGGGTGCCGGAGTGTCGCGGCACCCTGCCGGTTTCAGGCGTTACGGGCACTAGGCTTCGGTGTTATCCTCTGCGTTCTCGTCCGCATCGCCCTTGGTGGTCTTGCGGCTCTTGATGCCGTAAGCGGTCGCGCAGCCTGCGGCAATCAGGAGGATGCCGATGGCGATGGCGATGTTCGTCATGTCAACGCCGGTCTTTCCGTAGGTGGAGCCTGCCGGGGTCGAGGTGACGGTCACGGACTGTCCCTCGTCGTTGATATCCTTATGCTCCGCCACGGTAACGTCCGTGGTCTTGCCGTCGATATCGCTCTGTTTGGTCAGCTCCTCGAAGACAACCAGTGTATGACCGTCGAGGGAGGTTGCATCGAACTCGCCGAGGTTGATAGAGACCGTGCCGCTCTCACTGTTCGGCGTGAACTTGAGTTCGGCGGTCACGCCCTTGTCGGCAACCTTCAAAGGTTCGCCGGTCTTCTTATCCATGAGCGTGGCATGGAGCGTGTACTCCTTGCCGGGGATAAGACCCTCGTACTTCACCTCGTCAGTGATGACGGCATCCTTGCCAGCCATCAGTTCATGGTCACCGTCGGACTTGTCAGTCGCGGTGGTACCGATGGTACTCGGGGCGAGTTTTACCGTCTGTCCCTCGTTGTCCTTATCGCATTCGCTCGCGACGATGGAAACGGGAGTCTCATCGGAAGCGTTCTCGATGCTGCCCTTGAACATGACCTCGAAGACCACGAGGTTCTTGGTCTCGCCGGACAGGCGGTCGATAACGTCGTTGGAGTTGAAGGTGTAGTCCATGTCGATGGAATCGGACTCCTTCTCAGGGGTGAACTCCGCCGTCTTGTAGACAAGGCAGGAGAGGAGGTCTTTGTTCTCCTCGGCATATGCCTTGACCTTGGCGAGGTCGATGGAAGCGGTCGGGAGCTTCTTTGCGTTCGACCAGTCGATACCGTTATCGGTAACCTCGACCTCATCGGCCTTGTAGGTTTCCTCGATATTACGGACGAAGCTTGTGCCGCCGTCTGCGGTGGCGCTGCCGCTACCCTCCAGACCGGTGAGCTTCCAAGTGCCGTCTTCCTGCTCGGTGAGAGTCTGGGTGTCGGTCTTGACAGTCCAAGTGCCGTCCTTGTTCTCGGTGCGCTCGGAAGCATCATAGGTGTAGGAACCGTCCGCGTTCTTGACGATGGCGGCACCGTTGCCCCAGTCCTTGTTCTTAACCTTGATGGAGTAGGTGTTCGACTGGAAGCCGAGCACGTTCATCAAGCCGGAGGTGAACTTGGTGAGGTCATCCTCGGTATACTTCTTCGCACCTTCGCCAGTCAGCACGGGAAGACCGGTCTTTGCATCCATCAGGATACCGGCCATGGTGTAGGCCTTGCCGGTGAGCACATGGTCGTACTCCACCTTGTCGGTGACGGTGGACTCGGCATCGGCGATAACGGTCTTGTCACCATCGAGCTTGTCCGTGGCTGTGGTACCAATCTCGGAAGTGTGCATGGTGACCGTCTGGTCTTCATCCTCGATATCGCTATGGGAAGCAATCTCCTTGTCCTTGTAGGACAGGGACTCGAAAGCGACCACCGGCGTGTTGTCTTTCAGGAGCGACCCATCGAAGGTGAAGGTCACATCGACGGTGCCGTAGGTGTCCTCGGGAACGAACTCGGTCTCGGCGGTGACGGGGTTGCCGTCGGCATCGAGGAGCTGCTTCTTGGTGACCTTGCCGTCCTTGTCGGTGACCTTCTCGTAGAGGGTGCCGGTGACCTTGTAGGTCTTGCCGGGAGTGACGTTCTTGTACTTCACGGTATCGACGATAGTAACATCGCCCTCACCGATGAGGTTCTTGTCCGCATCCAAGCCGTCCACGGCAGTGGTGGAAAGCGTGGGCTTCGTGATGGTGACGGTCTGGGACTTGTCCTCGATATCGGCATGGCTCGCAAGTTCCTTGCCGTTCAGGGACAGGGACTCGAAAGCGACCACCTTGTCCTTGGCCTTGAGGTCGGACGCGTCGAAGGCGAAGGTCACATCGACGGTGCCGTAGGTGTCCTCGGGAACGAACTCGGTCTCGGCGGTGACGGGGTTGCCGTCGGCATCGAGGAGCTGCTTCTTGGTGACCTTGCCGTCCTTGTCGGTGACCTTCTCGTAGAGGGTGCCGGAAACCTTGTAGGTCTTGCCGGGGGTCACGTTCATGTAATGGACGGTATCGACGATGGTGGCATTATCCTCACCGATGAGGTTCTTATCACCATCAAGGGCATCCGTTGCGGTAGTGGAGAGCTTGGGCTTCGTGATGATGACAGTCTGGCCGGAATCATTCACGTCGGCATGGGAAGCAATCTCATTGTCGTTGTAGGACAGGGACTCGAAGGCAACGAGAGAGGTACCTTCCTTGAGCGAACTGCCATCGAAGTAGAAGGTCACATCGACGTTTCCGTAGGAGTCCTCTGCGGTAAAGTTTGCTTCCGCAGTGACGGGGGTACCGTCCTTGTCTTTGAATACCTTCTTCGTGACCTTTCCGTTCTTGTCAAGAACCTTCTCGTAGAGGGTACCGATGACCTTGTAGGTCTTGCCGGGGGTCACGTTGTTGTAGTGGACGGTATCGCGGACAGCGACATTTTCCTCGCCCGTAACCGTCTTGTCACCGTCGGCAGCATCGACGGCGGTGGTGCCGATAACGGGAGCCTTCACGGTAACGGTCTGGTCAATGTCGTTGATATCCTTGTGGTCGGCAATCTCGATACCGTTCGTGGAAAGGGTCTCGAAGGCGATGAGCTTGGTGCCGGTCTTGATGCTGCTGGCATTGAAGGTGAAGGTCACGGTCGCGGTACCGCTTTCGGCTTCCGCCGTGAACTCAGCAGTCGCGGTGACGGGGTTGCCGTCGGCATCCACGAAAGCCTTCTTGGTGGACTTGTCCATAAGGGTTCCCGTGAGCGTGTAGGTCTGCCCGGCGGTAAGCCCGGTGTAACGGACATAATCGGTAACGGTAACATCACCCTCAGCGGTGACGGACTTGCTATTGTCCGCATCGCCCACAGCGCTTGTCGAGAGCTTCGGCGTGAGCACGGTCACCTGCTGGGAAACGTCGGATTTGTTCCTATGCTCGGCGAGCTTCGCACCCTTTGCATCGGTAAGCGTCTCATAGACCACGAGGGTCTTCCCCTTGAGGTCGTAGGAATCGAAAGCGTAGTCAAGCGTGACGGAACCTGCGGAGTCCTCAGCCGTGAAGGTCTTTTCAGCAGTGATAGCCTGACCGTTAACCGTGACAGCATCGCCGGTAGCGGCATCATGCAGTTCACCGATGACGGTGTAGGTCTTACCCGCGACGAGATGGCTGTACTCTACCTTGTCGGAAATCTTGACGGTGCCGACCCCAACGTAATGGTCGCTATCAGAAGCGTCGTAGGCGGTGGTGTGGATTTCCGGCTCCGGGTCATCGAAGGTGCCGAGGTCGATAGTCTTGGCATCACGGGTCACAGTAACAGTCGTGTTGATGAGCGCATAGCCCTCATTAGCGGAGCAGCGAAGCTCTTCAATGGAATAGGTGTCAAAGGGCAGGGCACCGAGCTTGTTGTCCGCCTTGACGGCATCGGAGGTGGAAGTGGTGCCGTTCCCATCGAGCGCGCTGTTGTTGCCGAACCAGAAACCGGCGTTAGCATCGAGCTTTGTGCTGTCGATGGTGTCGCTTGCGGTCAGCGCCCAATCGTTCGCGTTGGTGTTCGAGTCATGCGCGTTCCAAGAGGACGCGGAGCTGAAATAGCCGTTCTCATCGGTCACAGCGATATGGGACTCGCCGGTAGTGAGGGAGGTCACCTTGAAGGGCACGCCTGCAAGGTGCTCGGAACCGTTATCGGCCTTTTTCGTGAACTCGATATCGGAGCGGTAGACCTGCTCGGCAACCTCCGGGACGTTGTAAGTACGAACGGCACCTGTGGTCGGATTCTCCTGAATCTTCTGGAAGGATACATCGTCGGACTTCACATAGCCTGTGGGTGCCTTGGTCTCACGAATGACGACAGTGCCGCGTGGGATGCACGGGTCGTTGTTGGAGTTGTAGTAGAAGGCATCGCCGGAAACAAAATCGTCGGCCTTGAAGTTGGCGATTCCGTTTTCGTTCGTCTTGAACGTCCAAGAACGTGTCGGCTTCACGTCGGCGTTCTTAAGGTCATCGTAGCTCTTGTAGTCAAGGGTGGCGTAGTAATCGACGGTGAACTCGGCACCTGCAAGGGTGGCGGAACCCTGCGGGAGGTTACCAGCGCCGTTATAGGTCTTCTGGCCGTCGTATTTACCAAGGAGCATAGCCATAGGGTCATTTGCGGGATTGTCGCTGACTGAGAGCTTCACAGGCGAGGATTCGCGATTCGCACCGGAAACATCTGCGGTGTAAACCTGCGAATCGGTGAAATATCCCTTGGGAGCCTTGGTCTCCTTCACATAGTAGCGTCCGGGGTTGAGCGAGACGGTGTTCGCGTTCCCGCTTACGTTCGTCGTAAGGGTCGCTACCTTGTTCGAGCAGTTGGAGTCAGTGTAGACCCCATATTCGGCACCTGCGAGGGAATAGCAGTCATTGGCATCGGTAAGGGTCTTATTTGAGGAGTCCTTATGCAGTGTCAGATATCCCTTGTGCAACGTCTTGATGACACGGTAGTAGCGAACGGGATACTTGGGCGTGATTTTGGAAATCACGTTGCCGCCTGCGGAGTTCGGGAAATAGCCCTTTACAATACCGTCCGCGTGGCTGGAAGAGTGCCAGAAAAGGTCTTCCGAGCTGTTGCTGCCCCAGAAGAAGCCGATATGGCAGTCTGAATTGCTATGATTCCAGTCCGCCGGCTCCATGTAGATGATATCGCCCTTCTCAAGGATACCGGACGCGAGCATCTGCTCTTTGGAGCTGAATGTGTAGCTGACGGCATTGTTGTCGCGGCAATACTCATCCCATTTATATGCGTTCGTCTCGTTACCCCTGTTGTAGCCGTCCTTGGCGGTATAGTTTCCGATGATGGATGTATTCGCTCCACAGGCACGGAGGACGGCAACCACAAAACCGGTGCAGTTCATATAGGCACCGCTACCGTACTCGCCCTTCGGTTTCCAGCAGTCCCAAGTGTCGATTGCGCCGCCCTCGCCATGAGGCCCTTTGTTGCCATATGGCGTGGTGAGGTAATACTCGTCGTTCTCGTGCTGGGAGAGCACGGACTCGACCGTCTTGGTGGCACCGAGTGCTTGGTCGATGGTCTGACCGGCAGCATAGGCGCTAACACCCGATTTCTGCGCGGCATAGGCAAGCCCGGTGGGGCAGGCCGATTGGAAGATGAGCACTGCGGTCATGACCGCAGTGAGCACCTTAGATTTCTTGATTCGTCCGAGAATCTTCATGTGTTCTTTTCTCCTTCCTTGTTTGCGTGGTTTTCTGTAGCTTCGTTGGTGGTTCGTTTGAACTGCGTTTCTCGTTTCGTTCTATCTCTAACCGAAGTCATATCTGCCGATAGCTCCGGTGTTGTCTTCCTCGTTTTGACCTTCCCCGTCATCGTCCACGAAACCCTCGTCCTGAGAGATTTCTGCATCGCGGATGCGCTCGATGGCGGATTCGGTGTAGCCCATGATGCGGGCAATCTCATCATCCGAGTGCGTCGGGTGCGCGTGTTTCAAGTAGTCGAACACGGCGATGGCGCGACGGTTGATGGATTGCACTGTGGCATCGGAGTAACAAAGCTGCTCCATGGCGAAGAACCGCTCACCGTTTATCAGCTCATCGCCCTCCCGCCACAGGAGCTTTTCGCCGTCCTTCTTGAGCCAGACCACATCGTCCAGCTCATCTGGCGAGACGAGGAGCATGGCGCTCCCGACCTGACGGGTGGCGGCGGGAACCTTGGTGCCCTCAAGGGTCACCTGCCCGCCTGCGTGCTGCGGATTTCCGTCATACCAGTGCTCTGCGAGGATGATGCCGTTTTCCTCAAGGGCACCGAGGTAGAGGTTCCAGTCGGTAAGGATGTTCGTTCCCTTCGCGCGGAACGGCTCGGAGTTCGTCTGGGCAGACGAGTCGAACTTCTCGTAGCGGAAGGACTTGTAGAGCACCTCGATTACCATGAACTGTCACCTCTTTCCTCTGTACTACTGGGCAATATCCTGCCCGGTTCGCGACTTGGTGGACTTGGCGGGGTCATCGCCTGCGAGCGCGTCCTTCCCGGTCTCCATGTCGCGCGCTTCGCCCGCAAGGCTCACGCCGTCCTTTGCGGCGGCACGCTCTGCGGCTTTTTCGGCCTTATAGGAGTCCTGCGCCACCTTGAGTGCGTGGGTGAGGTCGGTGGCCTTCACCTCGTAGCGCTGATACGGGTGCTCGGCATCGTCCTTCTTCCCCGTCCAGATGGGCACCGGCTCGTCCTTCTTGAACGAGACCGTGGCGCGTCCCTTTTCGAGCATGTCCTTCTTCATGTAGTCGGAGAGGAACACATCGGTTGAGAAGCCGCTCACGTCGATGCCGTTCACCTTCGTCCCCTTGGGGAAGGAAACGAAGCACTTCTCGAAGGTGCGCCCGTCACTTGTCTGAATGTCGTGGGGCGTGAGGAAGGCGGCGGGCATGTTGATTTTGGCGTAGTTGTCTGCCTTGGGAGCCTGCTCTGGCTCCGGTGTCTTCTTGGGCATGTTTTTTCATCCTTTCTGTCTGTGCGGAACGGGTAGTCCCGCGCGATGTGTATACGGTACCCGATTTTAGCACAATGGTGTGTTTTGGCTGCTTGGGATAGCTGTCGGCGAACGGATGCAAGTCCGGTTCGAGAGAAAGCGGCTCATGCCTATCGCACCCCCTTCACATGGTTCATGGGTTGTTCCGCGCGTGTCGTATCGCAGGTTTCGAGCACGGCGCTTCCGGAAGCGCAGTCATGGGATTCGGCGTTCAGGTCGTAACCGCTTTCCAAGGCATCCGTGAACTCGCTGCCGTATACGTTTTCGAGTGCCGCGTGGCACGCGCCCCGCATCTCGGCAAGGCTGCTGTGGTCTGCCGATACAAACTCGTTTAAGTCGCGCATGTTGTCCATGACTTCGGTATCGAAGGTGAAGGCCGGGTAGGAGCAGAATCCCGAACGCATGAACTGGCCGGTGAAGGCTCCGAGCTGGGAGATTTTCGAGAGCATCGCTTCTCCCATGTTATTGGTGTCGAGGAAAACGGTCGCGTCCTGTTGCAGTGGGGAACCGAAGTTCACGGTAACGCTGCTCCAAGGCTGACCGAACGATTCGTCGGTTGGGTCGGAGAGATAGGCGGTCACTGCAAGGTTTCCGTCTGCATAGGACTCCCTGACGAGTTCGACCTGCTGGGTGTATCCGAAAGCATCGAAGGAGAACTCGATGCCCGATTTCTCACTGTCGTTTCCTCGCAGGTTCCCGGAAAGCATGTCCGGGGAGAGCGGTATGGCAGGGCGGTCTGGTGCGGATGTGGTCGTATCGTAGGGCACTTCCGGGGTCTGGGCTTCTGGCGCGTGGGGCATGGAAGCCTGCCCGAAATCCATGTTCCGAATATCCTCGGGAAGCATATCCGGTGATAGGAGTGTTGCCATGTCATTCCTTCCTTTCTGCCGCTACCTGCGGCCTTTCTTCGTGGGTTTTCTCGGTGTGAAAATAGGTTCTACCGACCCGTCCTTTTGAAGAACGACTGTGCAATCGAAGGTCTTCCCGGCCTTGGACTTGCAGCCCCTTAGCGAGACCGCCTTCCCGTCAAGAAGGGATGCGGCCTGCTTCTCGGTGAACTTCTTGGTGCAGAAGCCGAACAGCTTGAACCCGCAGCCCGCGACCTCCTTCCAAGTGCCGTCCTCCTGCTTCTCGTTCTTGATGGAGGAGCAGGCGTAGATGGAGCCGGTCTTTATAACGTCCTTACCGCACCTCGGACACTTGCCCACTACGGTCTTTCCGGCACCTGCGATGGATGCGCCCACGTAGGCGGTCTCGCGGTGGTGATTAAAGACCTCGATGACGGAATCTTGCAGGGCGTTCACGTCCGCCTTGCCGTCTGCGATATCCTGTTGGATGAGCCACCATCTTGCGGTCACGTCTGCACCGCGAATCTCCGGCGGGAGGAGTGCGTAGAACGCCTTGGCCTTATCGGTCGCTCGAACCTTTCCCTTTCGTTCCTCAAGGTAGCCACGGGTTTTCAGACCCTCGATGATGGAGGAGCGGGTGGCCGTCGTTCCGATACCGCCGTGTTCGCCCTTCTTGCCGTCATCCTTACGCTTAAGGATTTCCCGGATTTCCGGGTCTTTGACGTACTTCGCGATGGATGCCATGTCTGTGATGAGGGTGCCCTCCGTATAGGGTGCGGGCGGGGTGGTCTCCCCTTCCGTGATTGAACAGGAGATACCGGCAAGGGTGTGGCTTCCTGCGGGAACCCATGGGTTCCCCGTATCGGAATCCTCTCTGACGCGGCTGTTCGAGATGTTCGGGAAGACAGCCGTGAACCCCGCGTCCGAAAGGCGCTTCGCGGTGAGCTTAAGCGTTCCACCGTCCACGCTTACCGTGCTCTCGCTCACGTCGTACACGGCGGGAGGAAGAAATTGCACCGCATAGCGCTCACAGATGGCGGTGTAGACCTTGGCTTCGTCCGGTTCCATCGCGGACACGGGCGCATCCGCTTCCTGCGGGATGATGCCGTGGTGGGCGGTCACGTTCCCATCGTTGAACGCCTTGGAGTGGAGCCGGTAATCCAAAGGCCAGCGCACGCCGAGGTTCTTCATCGCCTGCGCAAGGACTGCCGGTGCCTGCTCTCGGTGCTCTTCCTTGAGGTATTGGGAATCGGAGCGGTTGTAGGTGATGGCTTTGTACTTATCACGCAAATCCTGCGTGATTTGCTGAGTCTCGGCGGCAGTGAAGCCGAAGCGCTCGCTCATGTCGGAAAGCAGCACGGTCAAGTTGTAGGGAAGCGGCGGGTTCTCCTGCTTTTTCGATACGGTCGTTTCAAAGTGCAGGTCGCGTCCGTCGAGCTTTTCCTTAAGGGCTTCCAGCGTATGCCGCTCGAACAGATGCTTCTCACCGGCAAGCAGCTCCTTTCCCGGCAGATACTTGAAGGTGAGTTCTCCGGCATCCGAATCACCGCTTGCAAACAGCTCGTAGAACTTTCGGGTGACGTGGTGGGCGATGGCTTCGTCGCGTTTCACCACAAGCCCCAGCGTCGGGGTCTGCACGCGTCCGACGGTGAACAGGCCGTCAAGACGCTTGGTGGCGAGTCTCGTCTCGTTCACGCCGAAGCACATATCCGCCATCTGTCGGGCATAGGCGGCATTGCCAGCACCCCGGCAGGAGTCGTTGGGCACGAGCTTGTCGAATGCCTTCACGATGTTCTTCTCGATGTTGTCGTTCACGTAGACGCGCTCGACCTTACCGGCGTAGCCGAGGTAGTCCAGAAGCTCGTCCACGATAAGCTGCCCCTCATCGTCCGGGTCACCGGCGGCAATGACGGAATCGCAAGTTTTAAGGAGTCCCGCAATCTGGTCGATGAGGGGCTTCTTGCTCTCTCCGGTCTTCTTATCGACCGCCGGTTCCTTCGGCCAGTCGTGAACCTCGATAGGGAGTACATCAAGGCTCCAAGGCATTCCCCATTTTGGGTCGATGGCATCCGGTTTTACCAGTTCCAAAAGGTGGCCGGCGCAGGCACAGACCGTGTAGCCGTTTCCCGAGATGGGAAGGCGGGCGCTTTCGGACACCTCTTTTCCCGTGATGGCGCGGGCGATATCGCGGGCGAGCATCGGCTTTTCCGCGATGACTAATTTGCTCATATGGTTTCCTTCCTTTCTGGTTTGCTAGGCTTCTGGGAATGAAAAGGCGGGGATATCGTCATCATCGAACTCATAGTCGAAGATATCGTTTGGAACTCCATGGGTATAGGCGGGCGCTTCGGCTTCGCGTAGGTACTTAAAGTCGATGAGACGGGAGGTCAGGCTCGCTTTGAGGGAGATGCGACGGATGGCCGGAAGATGATTTACCGAGTCCCAACAGAGCAGGGCGAAGTCCTCGCTGCTGACGAGTCCTTTGCGGTCTGCCGGTTTCATGCCATCGGAGTTTCGCCTGTACTTGCTCGGCACCCAAAGATACTGATCGTATTCCGCTACATAACTGTATGCTTTTCCTTCTTCAATTTGGACGAACAAAAGGTCGAGGCCGGACTTGAAGTCCTCGTCGTTTTCACGCGCATCTGCAAGGGAGAGGAGTGCGGTTAGGCTTTCCAAAGAGAGGTCTTTGCGCGGGCACCATTCCACGAGAAACCCGACGAGTGCCATGAGATAGTTGCGTTCCGCACGGTCGGCAATCGCGAGTTCTGGCGAAAGCTTGTCCGTGATGCGCAGAAAATCGCGGCACCATTCGGCAACATCCTTATTGGTTCTAAGCTCTTCGATGGGCTTCATGTTAGGAACGACCTTCCTGTTCGAGGTTTTCGGTGTTTTCCCTTTTTTCTTCTTGAAGAACATGCTTTGAAATCTCCTGACCCGTATCTATCCAAGGCACTTCGGGCGTTGCAGAATCCTGTCAATATCGAGACCGGAGCAATTTTCTGCAAGCGGAAGCCCGGATAGGTCTTCAAGCGCTTCGATTTTCCTGCCGCTTACGAACACGAAGGCATCCATATCCCGTAACAGGGCGAAGTAACGGATGAAGTTCTGCCTGCTGTAGACGCTCAAGACCATATTCGTCTCAACTTCGCGCTCCCCGTAGTTTCCCGTGCCGTCCGGCTTGATGCCCGCGATGAGCGGGGTGTCGTAGGCATCGGTCGCGAGAAGGATGGCAAGCAGAACATCGTTCCTGGTCGGGCTGTTGGCGAGAACCACCGGGGAAGCAAGAAGCTCGGGAAAACGCTTTACCTGTTCGATGGAGAAGCCGTGCCGGTGGGGGTTGTAATCGGATTTCGGCGTGAGAGCCTGAAAGAGATGCTTTTGCGTGTAGAGCATGGGGCGCTGCTCGAACCCGGTCTTCAAGAATATCTCCGGCGTGTCGCAGACTTTCAGGGCATCGTAGGGGCTGTATGCGCCGCAGGCGGCAAGGTCAACTTCGTGTCCGAACCGCAGGTACTCGCTGCATCTGTTCGCATAGGCTTCTTGTGCTTTTACATTTCCGTTCCCATCCTTAAGGCGGGCGATGCCGCACGTGTCGAGATAGGTCAGGCGTTCATTATCCGGCATTGCCACGGAGTTCTCGTACTCGCAGATGGTCGTGATAATCTCGGAGCCTTTTTCTGCTTTCATCATTCGCACCTCCCGTTCTTTTTCGCATTTGTGGAGATGCCGCTCCCATACGGGATGCGGCATCCTGTCTTTCTATTTTTTGTCACTTCGGGTTCTATCCGATATTCTGGTTATCCTTTCCGGGCGCATCCCTTGCAGGTGCATCCGCCGCGAGCGCGTTCCTGCCGGATGTGCAGTCGTGGCTCTCCACGGAAATGTCGTAGCTGCCCGGAGTGATGCCGTGCCGGATATCATCGACGGCCTTCGCTCCGCTTCCGGGTCTACTGATAACGGTGAAGTACCCTTCTACGCGGGCAGTCTCTCCATCCGTGAGCGACCGGCTCTCCCCTGTCTCTGGGTCGAAGCCCACGGCTACGATATCGCCGTTTAGAACGGTGTAGAAATCCCCCATCTCCACGACCTTCGAGTAATCGAGCTGGGAGAGATACCCGGCTTTTGCCATCTCCTCGGTGGCAAAAATGGCACGATTTGGCGGGCAGGTGAACAGACCCTCCTCGTTCACATAAAGGGAAACCCCCTCTCCGAAAGCGATATCGAAAGTCTCGATATTTCCACCCACCAGCGCTTGCAACGGTTTTAAGGTGGAGCCGTTTTTATCCGGCAGAAGGGTCACCTCGCGCGGAGGTTCGCCGGTGGCGATGAGCATGGCACGGATACCCTGTTCTTCGGGAGTACCGAGCGCGTCTTCGGGAAGCGGTGCGCCGCCTTCGTTCTGGATAAAGGCGGAAAGCTCCACGCGGGCGCGGTTCATCGTCGAAAAATGGTTTGCGACCTCGTAGCGGCTCGCAAGCTGCTCCCGGAGCAGGACTTTCAGGAGAGGAATCCGGTATTCGTCACCGGCTGTCTCCTTGAAATCACCGATGGGGTCGTAATCCGGGTTGCCCCAATCGGAGCGGAATCCACCGTCTTGCAGCACGCGGCGCACGTACTCCTCCGGCTGCTCATCAAGATTCAGGTATCCGGTGAGGGTTGCCCAAGTATCCCCCTCCGGCCAAGCGAAGGCATAGGTGAAGGATTCCTTATCCGTCTGTTTGGCGAAGCCTGCGCCCGCGCCTTCCCTGCCGAACAGGGAACCTATCTCCTTGAAATTATCGGTCATCTATTTCACCTCCTTGTCCGCGTCAACTTCCGGCGCATCCTTGGTTTTCGTCTGGGTGTCGATTTCCTTCCGTCCGGAAGCCATTTCGTGTGCTTCCTCGTTGAGACCATATTCCTCATCGCCGCAGACAAAACCATCGAAGAAGTCCTTCGGCATGTGCGCATCCATGACCATGTTCATCATGTTCACGGCGGACTCGGAGTTGGGGCACTGTATCCATTGGTAATCGTCCTTCTCGACGCGCAGGCGCAGTAAAAGCTCGCCGAGGGCTTGCTGCCATGGGGTGTTATCGAATGCCCCGGTGTTGAACAACCGGAAATCGGTTATGGTCTCGCAGTCAAAGCCGGAAATCATGTCCGCGATATCGGAAAGCGGCACCTCGTCGAGGTCGATGGACTCGCAGGCCACCTTCCAAGCGCCGGTGGCATGTCCGGTCTCCGGGTCGCAGGCGGGAAATGCGGTAGCCAGTCTGACGATGGAACCGAAAAGCCCGCCGGTTTTTTCCATTTTCGAGAAAGTGAAGTTGTCGGCAATGTCCGTTCCGCCGTTGCCGAGATAGTCATCTTCCAAACGGCTCCAATTGCCGAACCATTTGGGATTAGATATGTTGTGAAACATCTATTCCATCTCCTTGTTCTGATTGATTTTTTGGGTGCCATCGAGTCCCGCCTGCTCCGCAAGCGCTTCCTTGCCGGATGCCATGTCACGGGATTCGGACTTGATACCGGTTTCGGTAACCTGTGCCTTCTCGGGTTCCGCCTGTGCCAGCAGATGCTCCTTCATGGATTCCAGAGCCGGAAACGGGGTACCGTCCCTAGCTTCCGCGAGCAGGTAGCGCATCTGCTGGGAGGTAAGGGCTGGGGTGTGCATAAGGATTGTGGAGACCTTTGCCATAGTGGCATCGGAAAACTCTGCCGCCGTTGCATCGAAGACGGCCATGAGCTGTTGCGCGTTCATGTCCGCGCACGCCTGCATGGTCATCATGAGAAGTGGCGTGTTATACCCGCACCGGTTCACGGCATAGGCACAGGCGCTCATCTGCTCTACGGAAAGGGAAGCCGGGAACAGCCCCGCAAAGTCCGCATCGCTCAGGTCTGCAACCGGGGTCTGCCCGCGCATGGCGGTAAGAAGCGCGATTTGCTGCTCCGGTCTGTATTCCGGGTTCATGATACGCGCCACCTGCGCTTCGGTCAGCGAGTGCTCACCGGTATAGGGGTCATGACGTGCGTTTTCCATAGCGGCGGCGATGACCTCCATGCTCTCAGGGGTAAACGCGGGCTTTGCGATGGCGCGGACGGTCTCATAGGGGAGAAGGCCTTGCAGGAGAATGTTGTTGATGGTGAGCAGCTGGGAGCGGGAGAGACGTTCCACAGGTAAGTCGCTCCCACCGTGCGCCACGACCAGATAGGCGGCTTCCATGCGCCGTGCGTCCATCTGCGGGTCTAGGAAGCGTGCGAAGTCTCCGCCCCTGATGGCGATTTTCGCGATGGCCGTCATCTGCGCTGCGGTGTACTTGGGGGTCGCGAGAGCATCCAGCACGTCTTCTCCCACCGCCGGATTCAGCGCGGCGGCGATGATGGCATTGGCCTGAAAGCCGTTGTACTCGTGTTCGGTCAGGCGAATCGCGTCGGCTTCGGTTAGGCCACGGTCGATGGCCTGTTCGTACTGAACGAGCTGTTTGTCGGTAACGGTTTCCGGGTCGAATGTTTTTCCGTCAGGTGTCATAGGTGTCCTCCTTTCTGCCCATGAAACGGCTTTGTCACAGGGAGTCATTTGCCTTTTCCGCGCGTGTCGGGGCATCCTTCGTCTCCGACTGGCTATCGAGTTCGGTGCGAGCAGCCTTCGCATCGCGAGCTTCGGATGCGAGAGATGCGGCAGTCGCTTCCGGCTCGGCGGATGTAGACTTCTCGGCTGCACGCATGGCTTCGGCGGGGGAAGCCCCGTCCATCAGCGCGAGGTCTACCGAACGCAGCTGCGCAAGGTCAAGCTCCGTTACGGGGAGGTCTTTGCCGCCGTGGAACAGCACGGAAACAGCCGCCTTAAGTGCCTGCTCGTCCATATTGCGAAAATCGAAGGGGTTCTTGCCGACAGAAGCGATATCCAGAAGACCGCGCATCTTACCGGACGAAAGGGTCTTGTCGGCTATCGTCTCAAGCGTCTCGGGCGAGACGTGCGGGCTGCGGGCGGCTTCCATGAGGATATCCGCCTGCCTGTGAGAGAAATCATGCTTGGCAATCTGCGTAGCGATGGGAAGCGGCACATGGCTCTCCATCGCTTCCGCGTAACGCGGGTAGTCTACGTTTTCAGGCACCGTCGCAACGCCCTCCGGCACCGCTTCATAGGAGACGATATTTCCGTCGATGCAATAGCCGAGGTCGATGGGAAGATAGCTGTCAGCTTCCTTGGTCTCGGGGGAAAGTTCGCTCTCCTTAACGAGTCCCATGATGCGGTACACGTCCTCGGGGGTCGCACCGGAATCGAGAAGTTCGTGGAGGGTGTTCTCGATAGCACCGGAAACATCCTCCATCTCCGGGTCGAACTTGCGCTCACCGAGCGCGAAGCAGGGACGGGCGAAGTTGGTGTTCAGGGTATCGACGGTATAGACCCTGAGCGCATACTCCCCCGGTGCGTACCAGTAATCCTCATCGTTGTGGTAGGTGAGCAGGAGGGAGAGGTCAACGGGAATCTGCTCCTGCCCAATCCAGAAGTCGTTATCTGGCATGGCAATCATCCTTTCTGTGTTTCTGGTTGTACGGTTTGCTGGCTTTCTGTGGTTCTATCTAACGGGAGAGGTCGGGCTTTGCGATCAGATGCTCGCGGGAAGGTGCGGCAGATGCGCCTGCAAGCTGTTTGGAAGCTGCCATCATGTCCTTGGCTTCCCCGGAGAGGGAGATACCGCCACCGCCCTTTCCTCCGATGCCCGCACCCTTTGTCACGACGGCCTGAACGACCTCTTTTGCGGCCTGCCCTGCGGTATTCACAAGGCCGCTTCCCGTGCTGTCACCGAAATCTTCTGCCATGTTCATTTCTCCTTTCTTGCAAAAAACGCCTAAAGGGCGTTCCCGTTAGCGAGGACGGTCGCGGCTTCTTTGCACTCGGCAGCTTTTTCTTCAATCCCCATCTGGTTTCTGCTCAGCCCATTACGGGATGCAGTGGCATCCTTCGCTTCCCCCGAAAGGGAATAGCCATCCTCGTCCTTTTCGTCACCGGGAAGGGAGCCGCAGAACTCCATGCAGCTTTTCTTGAGAAAGTCGTTCACCTTCGCAAGGTCATCGCCTTCAACCGTCCAAGCGGGGATACCGCCATCAAGGGAGAACTGGTTCCCGTTCTTGAGCATCGTGTCGAGGGAGACGGCAATAGAATCGTCCTCAAGCAGGTCGGTCATGTAGTAACGAGAGACGAACTGCCCGCCCGGGAAGCGTGCGGCATCCTGCGAGGTATCGTAGAACTCCACAAGGGGGTAGGACGCGCGATGGGCGGCGGCAGGTACGCCAGAGTAAGCATTTAACTCATAGGTCAGGCAACCATCGAGACCGTAACGCTCTCCGGGGTAGATAAGATGCACACGCCATTTGCCGGTGGTGAAGTCGTGAGGGAGCGTCCCTTCCTCTTTCTCGTATTCCTCAGAAGGGCATCCGAAGGACTGTTCCACGTAACGGGGGGCGGCGCAGAGTTCCGGGCTGTTATAGAGGTCGTGGATGAACTGGTTCTCATCGCCAAGCTCATAGTGCTTTCCCATGGCGGTAAGCCCTTCGAGGGGCAGATAATCCTCGTAATCGAGCTGTCCCCAAAGACGTTCGCCCTCATCGGTGAGCTAACGCATCTCGACGGATACGCGCCCGTCATGGTGGGCACCGGCAAGGTAAAGCGTGCCGTTCTCGTCCCAGACCTTCTGAATCTCGCAGTCAGCGAAAACGTTGCACTGACCGAAACGGGATGGAGAGCAATCGGTGGCGGCATCGAAGTCCTTGTAGACGGCGATGCCGGTGGACGTGCCGTTCCAGCGCCCAACACTTCCCGACACGAGGATGTGGTTGCCGCCGTAAGGGTTGACGAAATCCGACATGTCGGACTTCTCCCCGTTAAAGAAGGCGGCAAGTGCCCGCATCTCCTCCTCGTAATCGAAATCCTTCATCTCCATTTGATGATTGAAAATCTCATCGTCGGTGAAGTCCTCGCGCACCTCATCCTCGGTCAGACCGTCACGTTCCATGAGGTCGTTTATCGCCATCTCTTCGCCTTCGTCTCCGTAGTAGGAGTCTTCGTCGAAGACGATACGCTCTTTCAGTTTCGGTTCCATAGAGTCTCCTTTTAGCAGAAAACGGGTGGAGCCTTGCCCTCACCCGTTTTCTGGCACATTTCTAACGGTTGTCGGTGTCTACAGGCGGCTGTGCATCTCTATCGTCCTTTTCCGGGGCATCCTTTTCCGGGGCGTTACCATCAAGCCCATCCCTGCCGTTTTCCATATCGTGCGCTTCGCTGTCAACGGAAACCGCTTCCGGGTCGATATCGCATTCTGCAAGCTCTTTCTTCCAGTCATTCAAGAAGACCGCATCAAAGCCCATCCCATAGACCGCGCGAACCGTTTCCACGCTCATCGCGCAGGGGTTCACGCGCCCCGCGATATCATCGTTGTCCTGTATGAAGTTGTCGGCACAGTCGGCGAAGTCTTCGCCATATTTCTCCTCGAACGTGGCATTGTCATCGACCTTATACTCGGCAGTTTCGCCGAACGCTTCGGTGATGTCACCGTCGAAATCAAAATCCTCCACCTCGTCGCGCAAGTCCCCGAGGTCAAGGTCTCCTTGCAGCTGCTCGATAGTAACGAAACCCTTCGGCAGCTTCGGATGGTCATAGGCGTACCGCGCGGCACGCTCGGATGCGGCCTTCTCGACCAGAGTGTTTACCTCGTCCTCATTCTCGCTGATAACCTCGGAGAGGGATGCAATATCGCCGTTCGAGAGATACAGACCGTCACGCATCCAGTCGTAGGTCTCCTTGCAGGAGTTGTAGGCGCGGATGGCGGCAGACGGCTTCATCCCGTCGCAAAACTCGTCTACGAACTCATCCATCCCGTAGTCGCGAACAACCATCGCATCGGATGCGAGGGCACCAAAGACTTGCGTGATGGTGGGTTCGCCGTGAACATGAGGGTTCGACTCGAAGGTCGTGAAAAAGTCTTTCCCGCCGCTCGCAATGGTGAGGGAATACTTCACATGGTCGGGAGTGAAGGTGCCCTTTCCACGATGGGTTATCTCCATCTGGAAGCGGGCTAGGTAGTCGGCAACCGTTTCCGGTGTGTTATATGCCATAGCGTGTTCCTTTCCATCGGAAGCCTTCGCTTGGCTCCCAATAATAACTTATTAAGGGGAAGGGGCGCACCGGTTTCGGCACGCCCCTTCGGTGAGCGGTAGCAGGTTTTCGGTAAGCGTCTACGCGCCGAGGATTTCCTTCGCCCAAGAGCCGGACTTTACAAGCCCCATCATGGTCGTGATGAGAACGGCGATAGTCTTGATGATGACACCGAACGAGTCGAATGTTTCTACGCCCTGTGCGAGACCAAGCATCTCAGCCTTTCCCAATCCACCGGAAACCGCGAGGGCGGTCACAAGATGCGGGTAGAGGTAGAGGATAAGAACCATGACCACGCCTGCGAGGGCTGCTGCCGCAAAGTTCTTGAGGTAACCGATTCCGATTTGCTTCGTCTCCTCGAAGCCGAGAAGGGAAATGGGAATCGGAGAGAAGGCGGCATAGACATAGAGCTGAACGGAACGCCCGAGCGCAACGACCATTGAGACCGCATAAAAAACGAGTCCGACCGCCCATGAAATGAGTCCGAAAATCAAAAGGAGGAAGCATCCGCCGAACGTGGCATCGGCCGCATCGTCCTTGGTCATCTTGATTCCGGGTTCATACCAGTTTTTCGATTGCAGCTTGTCCGACACGTTACCAACGAGGTCGTTGAAGATGCTGTAGATGGCGGAAACGAGGTCGAGGGCATTGTCGATGAAGTAGCTGAGGATGCAGTAGGTCACCACGAGGAATACGATATCCTTCACGGCGGGAAGGGTGCTCGTCGCGTCGATGCGCTGGCTAATCTTGATGAGTTGCATCAGCATGAAGAGACCTAGGATGGCATGGGCAACGGGGATGACCCCGGCCTGATAGAAGTCTTTTACCACGCCATACGGCTCGGTTGTTCCGAAAAGCTCGTTGAACGGCCCGGAAATGAACTTCGCATCAAGCGTCTGGTTGATGACACCGAAATAGGTATTGAAGAGCGTGGCAGCGATTTGCAGAAGCCACGTTTTAATCATGTTGGGGATATCAAGGAAGTCCCCGATGATACCCGCATAGGCCGGATGGGGAATGAGGAGCACGAGTGCGCAGGCAGCGAAGAGCGCGAATGTGCCCGCGAGACAAGCCTTTCTCCTGCGCAGGGGAACCGCCTTCGTCTCCTCATGCTGTGTGGATTGTAAAGTCAGTTGTTCATTCATAGAGATTCCTTTCTGCCTGCATGGCGATGCTGCCCTAGCCCTCGAAGGAGAACTCGCCCGTGGACTGCTCGTAAACGCAGGTGATGGAAACAGAGTTTGTGTCGTTGAGCTTGAAGTCCGTGGTGATGACCCCGTTCTCATAGTCGAGGTTCACGACTTTCTGCCATGTAGCTTCGGTGACAGAAGGGTAATGGACGGCGCACCACTTGGAGAGGGCGGTGATGACGGCCTTCTCATCCCCGCCGAATAGTTTCGTGACCTCGCTGTTCATGCCCTTCACGGTAATGTTTGTCACCGCTTCGGCACGCTCGTATGCGGTGTTTTTCTGAGCGAACATCGTAGAGCTTGTAAGGGTGGAGATGGTGTTCTCACCGGGGGTCTTAGAATCGGAGTTCACCGCAGCGCCACTGCCGTCCGTGTAGGTCACGATATGGGTGCCGGTATCGGTCTCGAAGACGATGGTATAGAGATAACCGCCGTACCCATCGGAGGTCTTTTCGATGCGGGAGATGGCGTAACTATGGACGGTCGGGGTTCCGTTCACCGTTTCCACGTAGGAGTCATCGGCAAACTTGAGGGTGTAGCGCCCCTCGCTTACCGACCAGACGGAAGAGGAGAGGGTGTCGATGAGTTCCTTGGTATCGGTATCGTATCCCTTGATGATTTCCTTCTGGGCATCGGTAAGCTCCACTTTCCCGGTTTCTTCCTTCGTCTTCTTCTCAGCGGCTGTGGTAGTGTCCGTGTTATTTCCTGCGTGCTGCTCCTTTGCGGTTTCCGCGCGGTGATGCGACACGTTGATGGCGCTCATGGCAGAGCCGCAGGTGAACATCAGGAGCAGGCACAGGGCGATGACGGAAAACTTCTTGTGTTCCGCCATCCATGCTTTCAGTTTCTTCATAGCAGGTATCCTTTCTGGTTTCCTAGCGCCAGTCCCATGGATAGCCGCAGACAACCCATCCTCTTCCGTTTTGGGAAACCCAATCGGACAGGGAGATGGTGCGCAGACCGGAGTAAATGCTATCCATGACCTTGCCATCACCGATATAGATGCCGACGTGCCCGTAAGCGTTACCGGCGGCGGTATTGGAGCCGTATTGGGCGGAGATGAGCATTCCTACCTTTATCTGGGAGAGGTCGGTGGTGGCGCGTTTCTGGCTGTAATTGGCACCGTATCCCTGATTGCCGAGCTGCGTATTGCCGTTGCCGCCGACGGGATGACCGGCTCTTGCATAGACCCTTGTTGTCCATGTGGCGCAAAGGTTGGCTCCCGGCCACGGAGTCTGCGAGCAGGCATTCACGATATCCTTCTGCCACTGGTCGGCGCTCTGGTAGTCCTGCCCGCCACCGGGAATGAGGGTGGTGCCGGAGTACCGATTCTTGAACTCCTCTGCGGTCATGGAGTCAAGCTGCGCAACGAGCGGATAGGCTTGGCAGATGGAACGGTACTGGGCGATATAGCTGTCCTGCGACGCGGTGTAGTACCCGCCTTCGCCGAGGGCACGCAGGAAGAGTTCGGAGTTGTTGGTGTCGATGGCCTTCTGGTAATTGGCAACGCGGGTGTAGTTGGACTGCTTGTAAAGATGCTCACACCGGTATTTCATGTACGAATCATCGTCCTTGAAGACGGCGAAATCCGCGTAGGTCTTGTAGGCAGAGCCGGAAGCGCTGTATTCGGTGGTGAGCATTTTAACGGAACCCGTGATGAGACCGCCGTAGTCATAACCGGCATATTTCACGCCGCCGTAGTTGTGGTACAGCCGCCCGAGGTCGGAACCGGAGTCCGAGGTGCCGTTCTCAATCATCATCTGGCCGAGGAGTGCCGAAGCGGGATATCCGTACTGCTCGTGGGCGTTCAGGCACGCGAGCACGAGGTCGTAGGTGACCCATGCGGGCATACCGTCAAGCGATGCGCTCTTTTGCTCCTCATCGGCGGCACCTCCACCGACAACGGAAATCAGGCCGAAGGCCAAGATGAAGGCAATGATGAGTGGAAAGAATTGGGAGACGGCACCGGCAAGCGATGAAAGCATTCCCTTGATGCCACCGGAAAGAACCGTGAGCGCCTTTTTCTTTCCAGCTTGCGCCGCAGCATTCTCGTAGACGTTCCTATGGAAATACTTGGAGAACTGCATCCGCTTCTGGGCAGCTTTTTTATCCAGTTTCTCGGTGCGGTATTTCTTTTCCGAGAGGGCACCGAGGGAGTCTTTCTTTTCAAGTGCATCCTTACCGGAACGAAGGTGCTTTCTCGCCTTTCCGGCAAGTTTCGCGCCGGTGTGCGTGGTTGCGACCAAATCGTCCGTGCCTTCCAGCTCGGAGTCTTTGAGAGCGTTGTGGGCAGCTTTTGCGGCTACACCCTTTGCACCACGTTTCAGGCTCTTATTCAGATTGTGGCGAGACTGCACCTTTTTCGTGAGGGCATTTTTTCCGGTTAGCTGGCTACGGGATTTTCCGTCAAGGGCATCGGCGGCGGAAGTCTTCTTACGTTTCCTTGCGATGGCATCGAGGGCGGTACTTCCCGCGCCGTGCGTGCCCTTCTTGCCGACGGAATAGAGGTCACCCTTTAAGGCTTTGGCGCTCTTATCTGCCTTTTCCACCAGACCGGTATTGACGGCATCCGTCTTTTCGGTCTTGAGGAGATTACTCATGGCTTTCTCACGGTCGTTTCCGCCGGTCGTGAAATCCGAAGCCTTCATCTGACGTTCACCGTCCTTTCCGGGGTCTTCTTACTGGGTTGCTAGATAACGGGTTTTGCATCTTTCTTGTCCCCAAGCCCCGTCTTCTTCGTCTCATTGGGGTTCGTGGAGAACAGGTCATAGAGAACGTTGCCGGACGGGAACTTGCCGCGAATCGGCACGCGGGCGTTACCTGCGATGAGCAGGCCGTCACCCGGCTCTGCGGACTCGTCGATGCATTCCTCCTCCTGCTCGGACAGGTTCAGAAGCTCCGCCCACTTCATACGGTCGAGCGGGGACTGCTTGAGAAGCATGAGGAAGTCCGCGTTAAGGACGATATTTCGCGCCGCTTCGTTGGCGAGCATCGCCGTGGCGTTCTGACTGATACCTGTCAGCAAAAGTCCGAATTTTCGACCCTCATTCGAGAAGCGGGAGAAGTAGTTAAGTACTGTCGGGTACGCGAACATACTCTGCATCTCCTCGACGTAGAGCCATGTGCGGACGTTTCGCTTTGCATTGAAGTACATGCGGTTGCGGACGGCTTCGCAGACATTGATGAGGGCGAAGACCAGCATGGAATCCGGCAGGTCTTTCAGGTTGAAGTCCACGATGCGGGTGTTGAAATCGACGTTGCTCTGATGGTTGAAGAAGTTCATGGAACCCTTCACGAATCGCTCGTAACGGAGTGCGATGACCTGTGCCTGCTCCTCCGGCTGCTCGTTCGCGGCATCGTAGAAGTCCTGTAAGGTCGGCGGAAGATTGTCTCCGCGCTCTGCGGCCTTCTGGAAGGCAAGCTCGGTGCAGCGCTGTACGAGCGACTGGTCAACCTCAGAGAAGTTCGACCCGGCTTCGGCAGCGGAAGCGCCCGCCTGAGCTAACATCGCGTCCACCTTGAACGCAATCTGCTCGTTTCTCGTCATGTGTTCCACGGATACCGTATCGAAGGGGTTCAGATGGGTTCCGGTACCCACGCCGAAGTGGTAGGTGCTACCGCCGTAGCGTTCGGCGATAGCGGTGTACTCGCCTGCGCGGTCGATGACGTAAATCTCGTCCGTCGGATTGGAGAAGATGGTGCCCGTCATCTCGGTCTTGGTGAACATACCCTTACCGGAGCCGGTCTTGCCGCAGACGAAGCCCATCGGCGAGGTGAGCTTCTTGCGGTTGCAGACCACGAGGTTGCGGCTGTGCTTGTTCTGGCCGTAGTAGTTGCCGCCTGCATCGTCAAGCTCCTGCGTGGCAAACGGCACGAGGATGGAAACCTGCGCCGTGGTGAACATGCGGGAGATTTCCACGTGGTTATGGCCGAGCGGGAGGATGGAATTAAGTCCCTGACGCTGGCGATAGTCATAGGTGTCAAGCTCGATGGAGTTCTGACGTGCCGTGGAGATGATGCGAAGTACCTGCGTATCCAGTGCTTCCTTGCTCTCCGCGTAGGTGTAGACAAGTCCCGTGAAGACGTAGAGACGCTGGTTCTTGTTCTGCAAGTGGTCGAGCACGTCCTCCGTCTCCTCCTTGGAGTATTTCAGCTCCTGCGGGAGGATGGAGAAGTCATAGCCTTTGTTCACTGCCGAGCGCTGTTCCTCGATGATTTCCTTGTCAATCCATGCGGAACGGGTGCGCACGTAATTGATAGCCTTGGATTTATCCATGGGCTGCACGTACCACGTGATAGCCATGGGGATAGGAAGGTCTGCCATGTCGGCAAGTGCGCGGTCGGAAAGTTCCGAGCCGAACTTCTTCATCACGAGTACCTGTGCGTAGACCCCGTTATCGAGTTTTACGCAGTCGTTATAGTGGCCGTCCGGGCGGAAATCAATCTGCGTCGGTGCGATGCAGTCCTTGGTAGTCTGTAAGCGCTTGGCGGAAATATCGCGCTGGTAATCGAACAGGAACGGCTTATAGGGGTTCAGGAGTGAATGGATGACAGAAAGGCGCTGGGTGCCGTTCATAAGGTGTGCCTTGCTGCCGATGGAGTTTAGGATGCGGGAGGATTCGACCTCGATACGGGAGAGCTGACGCGCTGCATCTTCTGCGGTGTCCGCCGTCACGGAATAGGTGAGGTATCGGTTCCTGCGGATGTTGCTGACCCCCTCCTTCACCTTATCGTTCAGGATGTTGTTGAACACCTGCGCGTCGTTCCTTGCAGCATCGTTTGCCTGACGCTCCGGGTCGAAGAACTTGCGATGACCGACCTCTTCCTTGAGGAGCGGCGTGTTGATGACGCTCATCTGCACGAGCGTATCCGCACCGAACTGGTCGTAAAGGCGGGTGATGGCGGAGAACATGGCTTTCTGCTGCTCATCGCGCACCGAGTGGTAACTGGTGTCATCGAAGGCGATGGAAGAGGAAAACATTCCCTCCTCCACCTCACAGATGCCGTCCTGATACATCTTGTTGTAGCCGATGTAGTTCACCACGTCCTTCGCGGAGTCGCGCTTCTTTCTGGCATCGGCCATCTTATCGGACAGCTCCTTGTCCCTGTCCTTTAACTGGGACTTGATGGAGCTGTAGGTCTTTTTCGCTTCCTTCTCGGCCTTCTTGGCTTCCTTTTTCCTGCGCTTCATCTCGCGCTTGGCGTGCTTCTTCTCCTTTCGGGTCAGCTTTCCGGCACCCTGCGTGACGTGTGCGACCTGAGAGATGGCATCCATGTCGATAGCGCCGGTATCGGAGCGCAGGGGCGCGGTGTTCCCGAACCCGTCACCGGATGCGTGGACGAACGCGTCCACGTCAAATGCGGCGTTAAGAGATGACCCGTCCTGCCCTTGGGGAGTAGGATTCGATGCCGCGAAGGTTTCCCTGCTTTCGGTAGTGTTTTCCATAGATAGTTCCTTTCTGCTTGCTGTTTTCCGACTCAGAGAGAAGTCCCGCAAGACGCATGGACGGCTTGTAGAAGATGCGGTCGTTCGTGAAGTTTGCCTTAAGCCAAAGCGGCGCAAACTGCTCGAAGGGCATCCCGCAGGGCTTCACGAAGCCCACGCACCAAAACGGCAATGAGACGGCGTAGATAAAATAGGTGCAATCGCTGACGTTCAGCCCCAAAACGAAGTAGATGTAAAGCCCGGCAAGTACCGAGACAGAAAGCGCACCCGTGATGGATACCAGGGTGCGCATGGTCATCTTGCCTACGATTTTGGGCTGATACTCGGCGATATCCTTGTGTACTGCTACAGAGAGCATGTTAGATATCGCTCCTTTCTAACCCGCGAGGGAACCCCAGTTGATACCGGTCTTGAAGTACACGGCAGCACCCACGACGATGGCACCGCCGATAATCATGGCGAGGGCACCGGAGAGCTGACCGCCGCCGCCCTGCATACCGTCCTTGATGGTAAGGCCAAGGTTCACAAGGCCGAAGACGATGAGGATGCCGCCGAGGGCGGTCACACCATCAGAGAGAAGGTTTTTCACGTTTTCAAGCATGTCTGATTCCTTTCTTGTTTACTTGTTTTCTAGTAACCGTACAGATGGGCAAAGGCGATACAGGTAAGTCCCGCGACGATGATTGCAACGGCTTTGCGTATCTCCCCGCCCCCGCCGCGAAGAAGTCCCGCGAGGGTCATCCCAAGATAGATGATTCCCACGACGGTGAATGCGCCCGCAGCGGTTCCTATCGCCGGGGCGGCGAGTTTGACGAGTGTTTCCAAGTTCCTTCCTCTATTCGTCCCCTTTCTGCCTTTTTCGCGTGGCATTTCTCTTAATTATAAGTGACTACCGGTTTAGCAATATGCCCAGAAGCCCCTTCCTTGATTTTTTCCATGCCGCCCACTTCCATGCCGTGAACTCTGCACCCGTATCCTCATCGGGGGTGTACGGCTCGCAGCCGTTTTTCAGATACCGCTCGAAATCGAAGGCGTTCTTATGCAAACGCTTCCAGTTGCGCTTATCCACGATATAGCGGTATCGCTTATGGGCGTGGGGGTCGTACTTATCATCCATGAGCGGGTTGGTACCGGCGATGAGCAGGATTGCCTTTAGGCGGCTCATCTTTCCGATTTCTGCTGCGTCGATAAGGTCACGACCCTGAATCTGCAAGTTCTTACTGGCGCTTGAGGACTGTCCCGTGGACTCGTTGTAAGTCATCTGATGGATGGTCTGCTTGCCAATCATCTCCGCAATCTCCTTGTTGGTGGAGTTGGACTTGCCACCGAGGAAGAGCGTCGAGTCGCAGCAGTCGATGATGGTCTGCGCCTTCTTATCGTACTTGCTTTCCAGCTGGCTCATGGATTGCAGGATGATGGTGATGCCGATGTTACGGGAACGGGTGACCGCGATGGTCTCCTCAATCTGCGGGATAGTGCCGATGTTGGCGAACTCATCGAAGATGAAATGCACCGGGGTCGGGAGTTTCCCGCCATAATCCGAAAGGGCTTTTCGGCACAGCTGGTCGATGGTCTGCCACATGAGGATGGCGAACAGGAAACTGAGGGTCTTGTCGGTATCGGAGAGGATGCCGAAAATCGCCACCTTCGCATCCGGGTCACCAAGGGTGTCAATCTCCATCTCGTCATAGGTCAAAAGCTCGCGCACGCCGTCCGTCGCGATGGGCGCAAGGCGCACGTTGCAGGAAATGAGGATGGATTTTAAGGTCTTGCCTGCGGCCACCTTGAAGTTCTTGTAGTTCATCAGGGCGAAGTCCTCGTCGGCGGAAAGTCCCCCGCAGTCGGCGGGCTTCACGCCGTCGGAGTTGCGCTTGAACTTACTGGGCACCCAAGACCAGCCGTTATCTGCCTGCTTGGTGCCAAAGCTCCTTGAAAGACCGGCATTTCCCGCAGCGTCAGGAGAAGAGCCGTCGTTCTGCTTGTACTTCTTGCCCTCCTCGATTTGAAGGAACATCAGGTCAAGTGCGGACTTGAAGTTCTCATCGTTCTCACGCGCTTCCGCAAGGGAGAGGAGCGTGAGAAGCGAGGACATGTTGTAGTCCTTCGCCGGGAACCAGTCACGCAACAAGGCGATGAGCGCCGTGTAGAGCATCTTCTCCGCGTTCTCCCAGAACGGGTCACCGCTCGATTTCCCCTCGGGGTTCGTGTTCATAATGAAGCAGTTCACGAAGGAGAGGATATCGGTATCCGTCTTCACGTACTTTAACGGGTTGTAGTGCATGGACTCATCAAGGTTGATGGTATTGAAGCTCTTGAGCTTATAGCCGTTGTCCGTGAACAGGTATCCGGCATCCTTAAGAAGGGTTCCCTTTGGGTCGGTGACGAAGTAGCTGGTGTTGAGCTGGCAGATGTTCGGGGTCACGTAGTTAAAGGTCTTACCGGAGCCAGAGCCGCCGACCACGAGGACGTTTAGGTTGCGGTCATATTCCGGGTCGAACTTGGGACGGTGCAGGGCAAGGCCGAAGTTCTTGGTGAAGAGAAGATTGTTATCTTCAGTCTGCAAGTCCTTAAACTTCTTTCCTTCCTTCACAGTGCCCCAGCGGGCGGAACCGGATTCTTCGCCGGAACGATAGTTTCCGATGAACGCCACGTAGCGAAGCCAAATCATCCAGATAATGAGAAAGCAAGCCCCGCCAAACAGCAAGGAGTTACTGGTCATATCGAGGGCAAACGGTGCATCCTTTATGGTCTGCCACATGGAAAGGAATGCGTCGCTCAAATGGTCGAAAATCTGCCCCGGATAGGTGACGAGGGTTTCGGCATAGCGGTCACCGAGATAGAAAAAGACCGTGGCGATGACGAGGGTGCCGAGCGCCGAGGTGGCAATCTTCTTATTGATTTCCGGGTTCGCGCTATTTGCCATATGCATCCTCCTTTTCCACTTCTTCCAGTACGAGCAGGAGCGTGGTCACAATACTCGTGCGCGTCTCTCGTGTGGCCGCGTGGCGGAATCCTTCATAGCAGGTGAGCGAAAAGTCCTCGGACACATCAATACCATTGGAATCGCGCGGAGTGAGACCGTCGCACCGGGAAAGGGCGGAAGGCTCCCAGAGGGTCGTGATGCCATCTTCCGATTTCACGCGCTTGCACCCGGACTTCATTTCATAGAAAAGGTTGTCGAGGGTGGTATGGGTTTCGTTGTCCTTTGGCAGGGCGGCATCAAGAAGGGAGATGAGGTTCCCGATGGTACGCTGGGAAGGCTCGCACCAGTCCCTTAAATATCCAAGACAGGCCATCAGAAGAAGTTTTTCCGCCTTCTTAAAGAAGTCACCATCTGAATCGGAGAGGTTCACGATGGATTCCGCGATGGTCTCGATATCGCTGTCCGATTCCATGGTAAGAAGCGGGGAGCATTTCAGTCTGTCCGGCAATTTGTCTTTGAGTGTCATGGTCTATCTCCTTACAATACGTCTTCGCCGTTAAAGGGCAGGCTCGAACCATGCTCCCGCGTGGTTTCCTGCGCCTTCGTCTCCGTATCCATCTGGTTCTTGGCAGCGGTCATATCGCGTGCTTCCCCCGTGAGGGAATAGGACTCGGAATCATATTGCTGCTCCTCGCGAATATCGGAGGGGCGAATCTCGCTTCCGGTCTGCTCCGCATCCATGACGGCGGTGCGGGAATCGGTATCTGCGCCATCGTGGCTCTCAATACCGGAGTTCGGGTCGGGCGTGCGCCCGTCGTTATCCATGGAACCATCAGATGCAACCGGCTCAAGCAGCTGTTGTTCGTCACGCATCTGCTCCTGCGCCAGACGCGCATTCTGCATGGCAAGGTCTCCATCCGGGAGGGTGCCAGCGTCCTTCGGGGTATTCTGCTCGAACCAGTTGTGGGTCACATCGAGGTCGTACCGGTTCTTTAACGTCTCCGCAGAGACCGGCCAGTCACGACCGCGCTCATACGCCGGTACCGAACCGTCTTTATTCAGGCTTGCAGGCTCGTAGGCCATGACCTCACCCTTGCTGGTTTCAGTCACACCGAAGCCCTGCGCGTTCATCTTGCGCTCGAAGTCGGAAAAGTCCGTGCAGTCTTCCCTCGCCTTTTGGGCAGCGTTTCGGATGTTCTGGGTATGGATGGCGGTGTCTTCGGCACGGAGTGTAGAGACCTTATCACTGCGGGCAGGTGCATCCTTTCCCGGCACGTCATAAGTCTTTTCCGGGGCATCCGTTTTCACCTGCGTCGCATGAACCTTATAGGGGTCGCTGACGGCAATCACATCGAAATCCTCATGGGTCTCACGACCAACCATCTCGGTAAGCTCCTTGTGGGAGTAACCGGAGAAGCAAATTGAATCGTCGATATTGAGGTTTTCGGTATCCTGCTCGCTAAAGAGCACATCGTAAGTTTCTTCTGGTGCATCCTTGTAACGGATGGTGACCGGAATGACCGTTACGTCCTCTGCTGGAAGGTCGGGATAGCTTGTCAGCTCCGTGAGGGAATCCATGGTCTTCTTATTCACGGGTTCCGCGTGATTCAGTGCGTCGGTGATACGCTGCTCATCGAGACGCGCCATCACGTCCTTAAATTGCGGGGCATACCCTGCGACGGTCTTAACATCCTCCTTGGCAAAGGCAAGGAATCCGTTTCCCTGTTTGTCCGTGTAGGCGGCGGCATAGGTACCATTCTCGCGGCATACCTGCGCATAGTAGGCGGCTTCCTCGGAAGTACCAAAGGGCACGACCACCTGCTCACGAGAGGATTGTTTTTCAGCCATTGCTTTTGCCTGCTCGGGAGTGTTCCCTTCTTTCTTATAATGGCGCTGCCACCAGTCAAAAGCACGTTCCCTGCCACGCCCGAACCGCAGGTAGTTCTCCGCCTGCCTTGTGACGAAGTTTAGGAGGGCGTTTCCCATGTCATCGCCGAAATCCTGAGCCATGTGGCATCATCCTTTCTTTTCCGATTTCCTGCTTTTTGAAGCGGCAAGAATGCCGTCTCCTTGGGGACAGATTATAACGCAGGCTATTTTTCTATCCCTCTGCCCTATACACGAACATGCAGGTAGAAACTGCCAAATGCACGGATGCCGATGATAGAAAAAGACACCATTTAGCATCAAATGAACCCATTTGCGCCTATTTGCGAACGTTGACCCTTTTCTCATCTGGGTAGAGGGATTCGCCCCTCAACCATCCCGCCCACAAATCTTTCATAAATCCGCAGGCGGATTGACGGAAACATTTGGAACGGAAAAGTTGACCGGCTCCGACTTCCGTGCATTCGCCTTCGCTGCCGCGATGCGCCGGACGCAGGAAAAGCGAGGGGCTTTCCCGCCGGGCACCGCGACCGCTCATTATATGCACGGAGATTGCTGAAATGGGGCGCTGCCCCAGACCCCGGCCACTCCGCGCAAGCCGCAGGATTTTGTCCTTTCGGCGGGGAAAATACAAGTCTTGAATGTTTACCGGCTTTCTTGTAAAATATATATATAGCAAGATGGTTGATACCTTCTTGTGAGTCGAACAGGAGGTGGCTAACACCGATGAATCAGGAAGAAACGATGCTTTTGCATAAGGAGAGATACAAGGAAACGATTAAGAACCTGACCGTGATGAGCGATATTCTCGCGCGGAACGTATTCAAAGATAAGAATGCCTGCGAGTATGTCCTTAGAATTATTCTGGAAGACAAAGAACTGACCGTCATCGACAATGAGACGCAGATGGATTTCAGAAACATGCACGGCAGAGGTGTCGTGCTGGACTGTGTGGCAAAGGATAGAAGCGGACGCGTCATAAACGTCGAGATACAGCAAGACGATGAGGGGGCGCACCCGAAACGTGCCAGATACAACCTCGGGATGATGGATTCCAACGTGCTGGATACGGGAAAGAACTTCGATAAGCTCCCGGAGACCTACGTGATATTCGTCACGTTGAAAGACGCACTGGGGCACGGACTCCCGATAGCCCATATCGACCGGATAATCCGCGAGAACGGCAAGGAGTTCGGGGACGAGGAACACTTCATCTACGTGGATTCGAGCAAGGACGATGGCGGCGAGCTTGGAAGACTGATGCACGATTTCCGTGTGAAGGAAGCAAAGGATATGCAGGCGGGAGCATTGAAAGACCGCGTGCATGAACTGAAAGAGACCGAGAAAGGGGTGGAGCATATGTGCAAGGAAATGGAACAGCTTTGCGATGAAGCAAGAATGGATGAAAAAAAAGAAACCGCAAGGAACCTTAACGATATGGGGTTGCCAATCGAGCAGATTGCACAAGCGTTAAAGGTGAATGCCCAGATGGTGCAGGAGTGGCTTGCAGGTAGCGTTTCTACGGCAAGATAGATAACCACTTAGACGGCTTTACGGTTTTACGACTCTGCGGGTTTCTGGCTCGCAGGGTTTTTGAAAACAGGTAAATAATTTTGTTAATGAAAAACTCGTTACCAATGGGGACATAACCCAGTTGATAACGAGTTTTTTGTTTTGAAAGACGATAGTTTTGATTGCACACTGATTGCACACCTGCGTATTTTTTTGTTGTTTTATAGGTTGCTATATTGCCTTATATTGCCGGAAAATCGCTTATTTTTCGGCATATGGAAGGTTGTCGAAATCGAGTTTGAATAAATCGAGTTGCTTAAAAAAGCCAGTGTTTATGCGGGTTTCA
>ENA-OROH01000105-OROH01000105.1-human-gut-metagenome-genome-assembly--contig:-NODE-105-length-91784-cov-10.569362_pt1 | contig 91784 bp, 80 predicted proteins | sample MGYA00242125_ERZ509042 | MGnify/ENA primary metagenome ERZ509042 (study PRJEB26280, sample SAMEA2338738) | human gut metagenome | biome: human gut; feature: human-associated habitat; material: faeces... | reverse complement strand
AGGCAGAGGTCTGCAAAACCTTTATCCCCAGTTCGATTCTGGGCGTCGCCTCCAAATGAAGTAAAAGGAGCTGTTGCATGCGCAACAGCTCCTTTTTTACAGAAAGGAATCCCCATGCACTTCGAACGCCATTATGACCGTACCTATGCCCGGCTGACCCGGCCTTTCCGGGGCCGGCCCTGGGCTGTCCGGGGGCTTTTTCTTCTGAACGGGGCTCTGGTGGTGCTGATGTACATCGCCTATCCTCTGCTCCTGTGGCAGCTCTATACCCAGGGGGGAATGGCCAGCCCCGGCCTCCGGAAGGCCTTCTGGATCCCGGCCATTTCTTTCCTGCTCCTTACCCTGGTCCGCAGCAGGATCAACCGGCCCCGGCCCTATGAGGCCTGGCCCATTACCCCCCTGATCCCCCGGAACAAACAGGGGGAATCCTTCCCCAGCCGCCATGTGTTTTCCTCCACCATCATCGCCATGACGTATCTGTACTTTCACCCGCCGGTGGGGGCAGCTTTCCTCCTGGTGAGCCTTATCAGTGCCCTGGTGCGGGTGCTGGCCGGAGTGCACTATCCCACTGATGTGGGGGCGGGGATGATGGTGGGGGTTATAGCTGGATTGGCTTTGTGGGGCTGACGCATAACCCCTGGGCGCCATAGCGGGCCATCTGCTTTGTCAGGCGGAATTTGGAAGCCGGGCATGTACCACTTTGTACTATGCCCAACTTCCAAATTCCGCCTTTCGCGCATCTGACCCACTCTGACGCCCAGGGAAAAGGTCGAAAGGTGGGGTGTTTTCGCGCATCTGGGGCCTTCTTGTGTGCAGGGAAGGGGGTTGCCCGGAGGGCCGCCGACCGTTGACACATACCCGGTTTCATCGGGCTTGTTGCCATTTTCCCCGTGGGGTGCTATAATAAATAAGAAAACTGAGGCAGACCTTAGAGAGTGGGTATTTGATACCCGCTCTTTCGTTTACTAGGAAGAAAAAAGCAGAGGTGCCTGAATGGACAAAAAGAAAATCACCGAACGGGTTACGGAACTGGTCTCTCCTATTGTGGAGGCGGCCGGTCTGGAACTGGTGGATGTGGAGTACGTGCGGGAACGGGACTGGTTCCTGCGGGTCTTCATCGACAAAGAGGGCGGCATCGACATCGATGACTGCTCGGCGGTCAGCAATGCTCTGGCCAAGAAGCTGGACGAGGAGGACTTCATCAAGGAGAAGTACTACCTGGAAGTCTCTTCTCCGGGGATCGACCGGCCCCTGAAAAAGGACAAGGACCTGGAAGCCCACTATGGCAAGAAAGTGGACCTGGCCTTCTTTGCTCCTTATGAAGGGAAGAAGCAGCTGACGGCGGTGCTGAAAAGCCACGACGCCGAAAAGCTGGTGCTGGAAGACGCCAAAAAGAAAGAACTGGCCATCGACCGGAAGCTGATCGCTTCGGTCCGGCCCCATATCGATTTTTAAAGGATACAACTGTTAAGGAGGAATTTTGAAGTGAATGCGGATTTCGTGAAAGCCATTGCGCTCCTGGCCAAGGAGAAAAGCATTTCTCCCGACGTACTGTACAGTGCAGTGGAGGAAGCCCTGATTACCGCTTACAAGAAAAACTACGGTTCTGCCCAGAATGTACGGGTTTCCATGCATAAAGAAACCGGGGAGATCCATGTCTATGCCCGGAAGAACATTGTGGAGGAAGTCACGGATCCCACTACGGAAATCAGCCTGGAAGACGCCCAGAAGCTGAATCCCCACTACCAGGCCGGGGATATCCTGGAAACGGAAGTGACCCCCAAGAACTTCGGCCGGATCGCCGCCCAGAACGCCAAGCAGGTGATCGTCCAGCGGATCCGGGAAGCGGAACGGGGGATGGTGTACGAACGGTATTCTGACCGGGAAAACGACATTGTCACCGGTACCGTCCAGCGGATCGAAGGCCACAATGTGTTCATCGACCTGGGCACGGCGGAAGGCCTGCTGCTGCCCAACGAACAGATCCCTCATGAAACCTACGACTACCATCAGCGGCTGAAATGCTATGTGGTGGAAGTGAAGAAGACCACCAAGGGTCCCCAGATCATCCTGTCCCGGACCCATCCCGGCCTCCTGAAGCGGCTGTTCGAACTGGAAGTGTCCGAAATCCAGGATGGCACCGTGGTCATCGACAGTGTGGCCCGGGAACCGGGGATGCGCAGCAAGATCGCCGTCCACAGCACCAATCCCAGCGTGGATCCGGTAGGGGCCTGTGTGGGACCCAAGGGCATGCGGGTACGGGCCATTGTGGACGAACTCCGGGGAGAAAAAATCGACATTGTGAAATACAGTGAAGATCCGGAAGAATATGTGGCCAACGCCCTGTCCCCCTCCAAGGTGGTTTCCGCCCGGGCGGACAAGGATGAAAAGATCTGCCGGGTGGTGGTCCCTGACTACCAGCTGTCCCTGGCCATCGGCAAGGAAGGGCAGAACGCCCGTCTGGCCGCCAAACTCACCGGCTGGAAGATCGACATCAAGAGCGAATCCCAGGCGGCTGGTGCAGAAGCTGCCCAGGCTCAGGAAGCCCCTGAGGAAAGTGGTGAGGACGCATGAAAGTAAAGAAGATTCCCCAGCGGACCTGCATCGGCTGCGGGGAAATCCACAATAAGAAGGAAATGGTCCGGATCGTCCGGTCTCCGGAAGGAGCCGTGAGCCTGGACCGTTCCGGGAAGAAACCGGGCCGGGGTGCCTATGTGTGCCCCCAGGCTTCCTGCATCGAAAAGGCCTTCCAGAGCAAAGCCCTGGAAAGAGCCCTGCAGGTGAAGGTTTCTCCGGAAACGAAGGAAGCATTGCTGGCGGAGCTCACCCATGAAAACGGATGAACAGCTCTGCTTTGCCCTGAGTCTGGCGCAGAAGGCCGGGAAGCTGGCATCCGGCGATCAGGGCGTATGGGACACGCTGAAAAAAGGCCGTGCCCGTTACGTGCTGATTGCCGCTGATGCCTCGCCCCGTACGGTGGAGAAGATCCAGCGCTGGTGCGATGCCGGGAAGATCCCTTACGGGAAGATCCTGGACCGTGCCCGGCTGGGTGCCGCCATCGGAAAAGCGCCCCGGGCGGCTGTGGTCCTGATGGATGACAACTTTCGGAAGATGATGGGCTTTTGACTATGGAGGTGTGCGGATGACAAAATACAGAATCTATGAGATCGCCAAAGAATTGAACCTGGACAACAAAAAGGTACTGGGGTTCCTGGCTGACCATAAAATCACGGTGAAGAACCACATGAGCACGGTGGAAGCCGGGGTCCGGGACATGATCGTCAAGGGCCTGAAGAACAACCAGGGTGCCGTGAAGGCGGCTGCCCAGAAGGTCCAGGAAAAAGTGACCCAGGCAGCGGCTCCGGTAGCGGCCAAAGTGGCCCAGGTAAAGAGCGATGTGGCGGTGGGCAAAGCGGCCATCCAGGCCCATCATGCGGCCCAGGCCCAGCAGAAGGAACAGAACCGGAACAGCCAGCGTCCGGAAGGCCGGAACGACCGGAATGACCGGAGAAACGACAGTCGTCCGGAAAACCGGTCCAACGACCGGAACCATGGTCAGAACCGGAACGACCGGAGAAACGACCGTCCCCAGAACGGCCAGAACCAGAACCGGGACAACGGCCGCCGGAACGACCGTCCCCAGAATGGCCAGAACCGGAACGGGAACGGCAGCGGGAACAGCCGGTTCAGCCACAACGACCGGAACAACGGCCAGAACCGGAACGGAAACAATGGGAACAACAACCGGAACAAGCCCCAGAACAACCGGGGCGGGAAAGCCGGTGCCCCCATCAACGGCAACAGCGCCCATGCCGGCAAGGATATGGGCAAACGGAACGGCAGCCACAACCATCAGGAAAAACGGGAGAAAATCAAGGGCTCTTACGCCACCCGGGAGGACCGTCCTACCCGCAGTGCTGATCATATGATGAAAAACCATAAACACAAAAACAACAATAACAACAACCGGAACGCTGCTCCTGCCAGAAAGACCGAAGTGGTCCGTCCCACCAGCGTGGAAGTGGGAGAAAGCATCAGCGTGAAGGATTTCGCCAAGCTCCTGTGCCGGGACGTGAACGAAGTGATCAAAAAGCTGTTCATGCTGGGCAAGATGGTCACCATCAACCAGGAAATCGACCATGAAACCGCTGAACTGGTGGGCATGGACTTCAACTGCGAAATCAAGGAACCGCCTCCTGAAGCGGATCCCACGGAAGTGCCGGAAGTGGAAGACGACCCGGTTCTGCGGGTGCCCCGTCCTCCTGTGGTGACGGTTATGGGCCACGTGGACCACGGCAAGACCTCCCTTCTGGATGCCATCCGGAAAACCAACGTAACCGCCCGGGAAGCCGGCGGGATCACCCAGCACATCGGTGCTTACCGGGTGGTGTGCCAGGGCAAGCCCATTGTGTTCCTGGATACTCCCGGCCACGAAGCCTTTACCGCCATGCGTGCCCGGGGGGCCCAGGTGACGGATATCGCCGTGCTGGTGGTGGCCGCTGACGACGGGGTAATGCCTCAGACCATCGAAGCCATCAACCATGCCAAGGCCGCCAAGGTGCCTATTATCGTGGCCATCAACAAAATCGACAAGGAAGGGGCCAACCCGGACTTTGTCATGCAGCAGCTGTCCGAACACGGACTGATCCCGGAAGCCTGGGGCGGGGACACCATCATGGTTCCCGTATCTGCCCGGCAGAAGACCGGTATCTCCGACCTGCTGGAAATGATCCTGCTGGTGGCTGAAATGCAGGATCTGAAAGCCAACCCCAACCTGCCTGCCCACGGCACCATCATCGAAGCCAAACTGGACAAGGGCAGAGGGCCTGTGGCCTCCGTGCTCATCGACCGGGGGACCCTGCACATCGGGGATTCCATCCTGGCCGGCACCTGCTACGGGAAGGTCCGTGCCATGGTCAACGACCGGGGCGAAAAGGTGAAGAAGGCGCTGCCTTCCACCCCTGTGGAAGTGCTTGGGCTTAATGACGTGCCGGAAGCCGGGGACATCATGGACGCCTGTGACGAACATGTGGCCCGGACCGTGGCGGAAAAACGCCTGGCCAAGCAGAAGATGGAAGAACAGAAGAAGGCCAAGGTTTCCCTGGACGATATTTTCAACCGGATCCAGGAAGGGGAACTGAAGGACCTGAACATTGTGGTGAAGGCCGACGTACAGGGCACCATCCAGGCCCTGGAACAGGCACTCACCAAGATCAAGAACGATGAAGTGAAAGTGGTCATCGTCCATTCCGGGGTAGGGGCCATCAACGAATCCGACGTGATGCTGGCTTCCGCCGCCAACGCCCTGATCATCGGCTTCAACGTCCGTCCGGATGCCAATGCCCGGAAGACCGCCGAACAGGAAAAGGTGGACATCCGCACCTACCGGGTCATCTACGATGCCCTGAACGATGTGGAAGCCGCCATCAAGGGGATGCTGGCTCCCAAATTCAAGGAAAAGATCATCGGCCATGTGGAAATCCGGCAGGTGATCCCCATCAACAAGATGCTGATTGCCGGTGCCTATGTGAAGGACGGGAAGATCACCCGGTCTGCCAAAGTGCGGCTGGTCCGGGACGGCATCGTGATCCACGAAGGGGAACTGGATTCCCTGCGCCGGTTCAAGGACGATGTGAAGGAAGTGGCGGCCAACTTCGAATGCGGGCTGACCCTGGCCGACTACCGGGATATCAAGGTGGGCGACCAGCTGGAAGTCTACACCATGGAAGAAGTGGCGGCAGAATAAGGAGGGACCATGTCCAAACTTCGTGCGGAAAAACTCCAGGCGCTGATCAAGCAGGAAATGAGCAACATGCTGATCCGGGACGTAAAGGATCCCCGGGTGAAGTTCGTTACCATTACCGGCGTGGAAGTGAGCAACGACCTGAGCTACGCCAAGATCTATGTAAGCCTCTACGGCAGCGAGGAACAGCAGGCGGCAGCCTGGAAGGGCCTCCAGTCCGCCCTGGGCTTCTTCCGTCGGGAAATCGCCCGGCGGATCGATCTGCGGGTGGCTCCGGTGCTCAGTTTCCACAAGGATACTTCCATGGAATACAGCGCCCATATTGAATCCATCCTTCATGAGCTGAAGAAAGAAGAGCATCATGAGTAAGGCACTGGATCTGAAAGAAACCTGGCAGCTGCTCATGAGCGTCCAGGACCTGGTGCTGGTGAGCCATGTGGGGCCTGACGGGGATACCCTGGGCTCCACCCTGGGCCTGGCCCGGGCCCTGCGCCAGGCGGGGAAAAAGGTGCGGCTGCTGGTGGATGATATCCTGCCGGCGGTGTACCAGTTCCTGCCCGGGCTGGATGCCTATGAACAGCCCAAACAGGGGGAGAAGATCCATTGCGATCTGACGGTGGTGGTGGATGCTTCTTCCAAGGACCGGATGGGGGAGGCGGAAGAATGCCTTTCCGCGCCGATCCTGAACATCGACCATCACGTGTCCAACACCCGGTATGCGGATTATCTGCTGCTGGATGACCAGGCGGCGGCCACCGGGGAGATCATGTATCTGATGCTGGAAGAGAACGGGGTGCCTGTGGACCAGGAACTGGCCACGGACTTGTACACGGCTATTGTCACCGACTGCGGCTATTTCAAGTACGCCAACACCACCCCCCGCTGCATGCGGGTGGGGGCGGACCTTTTGGCCCTGGGGGTGAAGCCCAACGAGATTTCCGACCAGCTGGAACTGAAGGCCCGGAATTCCGTGGAGCTGCTGGCCAAGGTACTGCCCAGCCTGAGCTTCTATGCAGGAGGGAAGATTGCCACCCTGGAGGTGCCCCTGGCCCTTTATGACAAGACCGTTTCCACCGAAAGCTTCATCTACCATCCCCGGTACATTGCCGGGGTGGATGTGGCGGTGCTGTTCAAGCAGGTGGAACCCCGGTCCACCCGGGTGAGCATGCGGTCCAAACAGGTGGATGTGAGCAAGGTGGCGGTGGCCTTCAACGGCGGGGGACACCCCAAAGCCGCCGGCTGCACCATCGGGCTGCCTCTGGAAGAAGCCAAGAAGGCTCTCCTGGAAGCCCTGGAAAAGGCCCTGGAGGAACTGTGATGGACGGGATTTTCAACGTACTCAAACCACCGGGCATGACCAGCCATGATGTGGTGGGGGCCCTGCGGAAAATCCTCAACATGAAGAAAATCGGCCACGGGGGCACCCTGGATCCTCTGGCTGCCGGGGTACTGCCGGTGTTTACCGGCATTGCCACCCGGTTCCTGGAATATGCGGCCCATGAGGAAAAAAGCTACCGGGCGGAACTGACCTTCGGGTTCCAGACCGATACCGGGGATACGGAAGGGAAGGTCATTGCCCAAAGTCCCGTGCGTCCGCTGACGGATGAGGAAATCGAAGCAGCCCTGGCTTCCTTCCGGGGAGAGGGGACCCAGATCCCGCCCATGTATTCCGCCATCAGCGTAGGGGGCACCAAGCTGTACAAGCTGGCCCGGCAGGGCATCGAAGTGAAGCGGGAGCCCCGGCCCATTACCCTCTATGAACTGGAAAAGGTGGACTATACCGGGGACACCCTGGTGTTCGACGTGACCTGTTCCAAGGGCACCTTCATCCGGACCCTCTGTGAGGATCTGGCGGAAAAGCTGGGGATGAAGGGGACCATGAGCTTCCTGCTCCGGCGGAAGGCCGGGGTGTTTACCCTGGAAGAGTCCCATACCCTGGAAGAGATCGCCGCCGACCCGGAAGGGTGCTGCACCGGGGTGGAGACGGTACTGGCGTCTTTCCCCAAACTGGTGGTGAACAACCTCCAGGGCCGGCGGATCGCCCAGGGGGTGGCCACCACCCTGCCCGGGATCCAGGACGGTACCCTGTACCAGCTGTGGACCCGGGAGGGGCTCCTGGTGGGCCTGGCCAAAGCTGTGGACGGCCGGCTCCGGCCCCACAAGATCATCCACATCCCTGACGTGGAAACAAGGACGGAAGATAGACCATGAAACTGATTACATCGCTGGATGAACTGCACAGCGCCCATCTGCTGCCTTCTGCGGCGGCACTGGGGACCTTTGACGGGGTCCACCGGGGCCACCAGGAGGTGATCGGGACCACCCGGCTCTATGCCCGGGAGCACCATCTCCAGCTGATGGTCTTTACCTTCAGCACCCATCCCCTGGCCAGCCTGAAGCCGGAGCTGGAACCGCCCCGGCTGTTGGACAACACCGCCAAGGAAAAGCTCATGGTGGAACTGGGGGTGGACATCCTGGTGAACATACCCTTTACCCAGGAACTGGCGGCCATGAGTGCCGACGCGTTCCTCCAGATGCTGGTGGACTGCGGGGTGAAGGCTGTGGGCATCGGGGACAATTTCAGCTTCGGTGCCGGAGGCAAGGGAAACGTCCGCCTTTTGAAGACGGAACACAGCCGGTTCGGGCTCACCATCCTGTCCCGGCCTCTGCTGAAGCAGGACGGGCTGGTGGTGAGCAGCACCAACATCCGGAAGGCCATCGCCGAAGGCCGGGTGGAGCTGGCGGCCCAGATGCTGGGACGGCCTTATGCCATCCGGGGCCAGGTGGTGCCCGGAGATCACCGGGGACGGCTGCTGGGGTTCCCTACGGCCAACCTGAAGATCCTGGGCCAGCATTTTGCCGTGCCTGCCTTCGGGGTGTACGCCGGCCGGGTACTGGTGGCAGGGCAATGGTATGACGCCATGGTGAACGTGGGGGACAATCCCACCTTTGCCAACCAGGAAGCCCGCCTGGAAGCCCATCTGTTCCGGTTCGAAGGGGATCTCTACGGCCGGGAGGTGCTGGTCCAGCTGGTGGCCCGGCTCCGGGGAGAAGAAAAATTCCCTGACCTGGACCGGCTCCAGGAACAGCTCCGGAAGGACGCCCGGAATGCCCAGAGCCTTTTGGCCATGGAGGAAGAATCCGTCGGCCGGAAGGGCTGAACAGAAAGATTGAGAAATAAATGGAAAAATCCCTTGCACAAAGGGAGCATCCATGATATTATATTTTGGTAAAGCTTATTGGTGGAGGTGAGAACATGCCGAATATTAAGTCTTCCATTCGTAGTGTCAAGACTGATGCCGAACGGCGCGCTGCCAATGGCCCGGTGAAAGCTGAAATCCGCAGCACCGCACGCAAGGTTGAAGCTTTTGCTGCTGCAGGATCCAAAGAAGAGGCCCAGGCCACTTTGAAAGTAGCAGCGAGCTTATTAGATAAAGCTGCTCGGAAAGGCACGGTGAACAAAAAAGCCGCAGCCCGCAAGAAATCCCGTTTAGCTAAGAAAGTCAACGCAGTAAAATAAGGCTGAACAGCAGGAAGGCTGACAACTTCGGTTGCCGGCCTTTTTTGTTGCGTGTGGAAGGGCCTCCCCATACATGGTATAATAAAGTATTGAAACATCTCCGCCTGTTTTTCAGGCGTTGACAGAAAGTGAGAGAATCCATGGCAAAACGTGATCATATTCGAAATTTTTCCATTATCGCCCATATCGACCACGGCAAATCCACCCTGGCCGACCGGCTTATTGAAATGACCGGGACCCTGTCCAAACGGGAAATGGAGGACCAGATCCTGGACTCCATGAGCCTGGAACGGGAACGGGGCATCACCATCAAGGACCAGGCAGTCCAGCTGGACTACAAGGCCAAGGACGGGAACGACTACATCCTGAACCTGATCGACACCCCGGGGCATGTGGACTTTACCTATGAAGTTTCCCGGGCCCTGGCGGCCTGTGAGGGGGCGCTCCTGGTCATCGACGCCACCCAGGGCATCGAGGCCCAGACCCTGGCCAATGTGTACCTGGCCATGGACCACGATCTGGAGATCATCCCGGTGATCAACAAAATCGACCTGCCCAGCGCCGACGTGCCCCGGGTGGAAAAGGAAATCGAGGACATCCTGGGCATCGACAAAAGTGACTGTGTCCTGTGCTCCGCCAAAACCGGCCTGGGAGTGGACCAGGTGCTGGAAGCGGTGGTGAACCGGGTGCCGGCCCCCAAAGGGGACCCGGAATCTCCTCTCCAGGCCTTGATCTTCGATTCCAAGTTCGACGCCTACAAAGGGGTCATGCTGTATGTGCGGGTGGTGAACGGCTGCCTGAAAAAGGGCATGTCCATCCGTCTCATGGCCACCGGCAAGGTCTATGACGTAACGGAAGTGGGGGTGTTCAAGCCTGCCATGGTCAACGTGCCGGAACTGGGAGAAGGCCAGGTGGGTTTCCTGGCGGCAGCCATCAAGACCGTCAAGGACGCCCGGGTGGGGGATACCATCACCGACAACAACCGGCCGGCCAAAGAGCCTCTGCCAGGGTACCGGAAGGCTACCCCCATGGTGTACTGCGGCCTGTATCCCATCGAGAACTCCGACTATGACAACCTCCGGGACGCCCTGGAAAAACTCCAGCTCAACGACGCTTCCCTGACCTTCGAGCCGGAAACCTCTTCCGCCCTGGGCTTCGGGTTCCGGTGCGGGTTCCTGGGCCTGCTCCACATGGACGTGATCAAGGAACGGCTGGAACGGGAATACGGCCTGAGCCTGATCACCACCGCCCCCAACGTTATCTACGAAGTGGTGAAGACCAACGGGGACATCGAAATGGTGGACAACCCCTCCCAGTTCCCCAACCCCACAGTGATCGAGCATGTGGAGGAACCTTTCGTGAACGCCACCATCATCGTGCCCAAGGACTTTGTGGGGCCGGTGATGGAACTGTCCCAGGAAAAGCGGGGAGAATACCAGAACATGACCTACCTGGACGAAACCCGGGTAATGATCCACTATGCCCTGCCCCTGTCGGAAATCATCTTCGACTATTTCGACCGGCTGAAAAGCGTGTCCCGGGGCTATGCTTCCCTGGACTATGAGCTCAGCGGCTACCGGCCTTCGGACATGGTGAAGGTGGATATCCTCCTGAACGGGGATCCGGTGGATGCTCTCAGCGCCATCGTCCATCGGGACCGGGCCCAGTACTGGGGCCGTGCCCTGGTGGAAAAGCTCCGGAAGCTGATTCCCCGGCAGCTGTTCGAAATCCCCATCCAGGCGGCCATCGGCAGCAAGATCATCGCCCGGGAAAACGTCAGCGCCCTCCGGAAGGACGTGCTGGCCAAATGCTACGGCGGGGACATTACCCGGAAGCGGAAGCTGCTGGAAAAGCAGAAAGCCGGGAAAAAGCGCATGAAGCAGGTGGGCAGCGTGGAACTGCCTCAGGAAGCCTTTATGGCCATCCTGAAAATGGACGACAAATAACCGGTGAAAGGAGGGAGGGCCATGGTGACCCTGCAGAAATCCACCCAGGATCTGATCTGCCAGTCTCTCCGGAGCCGGATCGCCTCCGGTGATCTGGAACCAGGGACGGAACTGAAGCAGGTGGAACTGGCCAAAACCTACGGGGTGTCCCGGATGCCCATCCGGGAGGCCCTCCAGGGCCTGATGCTGGAAGGACTGGTGACCCGGCTCAGCAACCGGCACATGGTGGTGTCTTGCCATGCCCGGGAGATCCTGGAGAACCGGAAGGTGCCCCGGACTGAGGAAAATGAGGCTCCGGCACCGGAAGAAAAGGCGGCTGGTTCCCCGGCTTACCGGGTGGAGACGGAAACGGTGCCGGAAACCATCGGGAAGATTCATCTCCTGCCGGCACGGGAACAGGTGGCCTCCTATCTCCGGAAGGCTATTCTCCGCCGGGAAATCCCGGAAGGGAGCGTCCTGACCCTGGAAGAGACCGCCCGGCACATGGGGGTGTCCACCACCCCGGTCCGGGAAGCCCTCCAGCTGCTGGCCACCCAGGGGCTGGTGAAGCTGCGGCCCAACAAGGGGGCCGTGGTGCTGGGCATCGACGAAAAATCCATCCGGGACCATTTCGCCGTCCGGGAGATCCTGGAACGGGAAGCGGCGGCCCTGGCCGCCCGTCCCGGCAGCGACCTGCGGGAAGTGGAGCGGGTGTACGCCGGGATGCAGGAGTGCCTGGCCCAGCACCGGTATGCCGAATACAAGCACTACAACGAAAGCTTCCATATGGCCCTGTGGGAGGCCGCCGGGAATCCCAAACTGACCCAGATCCTGGCCAGCCTGTGGAACGGCCTGTCCCTGGGTTTCCTGGTGACGGAAACCGATTACGCCAAGATCTCCTTCTTCGAACACGAGCAGCTGATGGAAGCCCTCCGGGCCCACGATCCGGAAAGAGCCAAAAAGCTCATGGACGAACACATGAAACGGAGTATGGACAATATCCTTACCAACTACCGGGAACAGGTGGGGAAGGGCGGGGGTGCGTGAGCGCCCCTTTTTTGGCCGCTGACCAATGAGTGCTGTTTTTGACAGCAATCATTTTGTATTTATGATATTATATCCAAATTTGTAGTCAAAAATCAGATAATTCCATAACCCCATTGACTCTTTCTGCCAATGGGGTTATAGTATCATCAAGAAATGGATACATTATCAAATATCAAAATTAATTCAAGCGCGCAGGATTGATGGAGAACAAAGGAGGAGAAAACATAATGTCACCCATTGCCATTACTTTGACTTTGCTGGTACTGGTCATCATCCTGTTTGTCACTGAAAAACTTCCCCTGGCGGTTACGTCCATGATCGCCCTGATGGTTCTGGTCCTTACCGGGGTACTGAGCCCCAAGGATGCCTTTGCAGGCTTTGTGGACAGCAACCTGATCCTGTTCGTGGCCATGTTCGTCATCGGCGGTGCCTTTTTTGAAACGGGCATGGCCAACAAGGCAGGGGGCATCGTCACCCGGTTTGCCAAAACCGAACGGCAGCTGATCGTTTCCGTGATGCTGGTCACCGGCATCATGAGCGGCTTTTTGTCCAACACCGGTACGGCGGCCATCCTGATCCCCGTGGTCATCGGCATCGCCTCCAAATCCGGTTTCGCCCGGTCCCGGCTGCTGCTGCCTCTGATTTTTGCGGCGGCCATGGGCGGGAACCTGTCCATCATCGGGGCCCCTGGTAACCTGCTGGGGAAAAGCGCCCTGGAAGCCATCGGTCAAGATATCAGCTTCTTCGAATACGGCTATGTGGGGCTGCCCATCCTGCTGATCGGCACCCTGTTCTTCGCCACTGTAGGCTACCAGTTCCTGCCGGACCATCAGGCCAAAGCCGGAGAAAGCATCTATGACAAGGCTCCGGATTTCTCCCAGGTGGCTCCCTGGAAACAGAAAGTTTCCCTGATTGTCATGGTCCTTACCATTATCGCCATGATCTTCGAAAAACAGATCGGCATCAAGTTCTACCTGTCCGGTTGCATCGGGGCTCTGGTGCTGGTGACGGTGATCCTACTGCTCAGCTGCATCATGACCAACTTCATGAGCAACTTCGGCACGGCGGCCCTTTTGATCCCCATCAGCGTGAACATTTCCGAAGCCATGGGGGCTGACCCCAAGGCCGTGATCGTAGCCACTGTCATCGGTGCTTCCCTGGCCTTTGCCACTCCCATCGGGATGCCGGCCAACATGATGGTGTTCGCCCCTGGGGGATACAACTTCAACGATTATGTGAAGGCCGGCCTTCCCATGGTGATCATCGGCTACATCGTCTCTCTTGTCCTGCTGCCCATCCTGTTCCCCTTCTATCCCTGATGGTACGGGAACATGTGAATAGAAAACAACCTGTGTGTTCAAGTATAAGGAGGAAATGAAAATGTCCAAAGAAGCCCAAGTCAAACAAATGACCGACATTATGGCCAAGTTCGTCGGCTACACCGCCAAGGTGCTGCCCGATGATGTGGCTGCCAAACTGAAGGAACTGGCCGAAAAGGAAACGGTGCCCATTGCCAAGCTGCTGTATGAAACCTACGCCAAGAACCAGAAGCTGGCCAAGGAACTGAACCGTCCTTCCTGCCAGGATACCGGCGTGCTCCAGTATTTCGTGAAATGCGGCACCAACTTCCCCCTCATCGGGGAACTGGAAGGGCTGCTGAAGGAAGCCACTGTACAGGCCACCTTCGCCACCCCCCTGCGCCACAACAGCGTGGAAACCTTCGATGAATACAACACCGGCAAGAATGTGGGGAAAGGGACTCCCACCGTGTTCTGGGAAATCGTGCCCGATTCCGACACCTGCGAAATCGACACCTACATGGCCGGGGGCGGCTGCACCCTGCCGGGCCACGCCATGGTGCTGATGCCCGGGGAAGGGTATGAAGGGGTCACCAAGTTCGTCCTGGAGCGGATGTACACCTATGGACCCAACGCCTGCCCGCCCTTCCTGGTGGGGGTAGGGGTGGCCACCTCTGTGGAAACCGCCGCTCTCCTGTCCAAAAAGGCTCTCATGCGTCCTCTGGGTTCCCACAATCCCAACCCCCGAGCTGCGGAAATGGAAAAACTCCTGGAAGAAGGCATCAACAAGATCGGTCTGGGGCCTCAGGGCATGACCGGCAGCGCTTCCGTACTGGGTGTACACATCGAAAATACCGCCCGGCATCCGTCCGCCATCGGGGTGGCTGTGAACATCGGCTGCTGGAACCACCGCCGGGGCCACATCATTTTCGACAAAGACCTGCATTACACCATCACTTCTCATAAGGGGGCTGAATTATAATGGCTAACAAAGTTGTGCTGCATACACCCATTAAATCCGAAGACATCGAGAACCTGAAAATCGGGGACATCGTCTATCTGACCGGCAAGATCACCACCTGCCGGGACGTGGCTCACCGCCGGCTCATCGAAGAAGGCCGGAAGCTGCCGGTGGACCTGGAAGGGGGCGCCATTTTCCACGCAGGCCCCATTGTCTGTCCCATTGAAGGCCAGGAAAACGCCTATGAAATGGTTTCCATCGGACCCACCACTTCCATGCGGATGGAAAAATTCGAAAAGGATTTCATTCCCCAGACCGGCGTGAAGCTGATCGTGGGCAAAGGGGGCATGGGCCAGGACACCATGGATGCCTGCCAGAAGTACAAAACCATCTTCTGTGTGTTCCCGGCCGGCTGTGCCGTGGTATCCGCCGTCCATTTCAAGAAGATCATCGACGCCCAGTGGAAAGACCTGGGGATGCCGGAAACCCTGTGGACCAGCGAAGTGGAAGAACTGGGGCCCCTGATCGTGGCTGTTGACACCAAAGGCGGCAACCTGTTCGAAGAAAACAAGAAGACCTACAAGAAACGGGCCGAAGAAGTATACGAGGAAATTATCCCCAACGTCCGGTTCATTAAATAAGCAACAAAAAAGGAGCTGCTGCACGTGCAACAGCTCCTTTTTTATGGTATCCTTATTCTTACAATGTGTGAAAAGGGGAATACTATGGATCGCATGAAAGGAAATCTGCTGCTGCTGCTGACGGCCCTGATCTGGGGCAGCGCTTTTGTGGCCCAGAGCGTGGGCATGGATTATGTGGGGCCCTTTACCTTCAACGCGGCCCGGAATCTTCTGGCCACCGGGGTGCTGGTGCCGGTGGTGCTGGCCTTTGGGGGAAAACGCCAGGGAAGCCTGTGGCAGCGGCTGAAGCCGGATGGAGTGACCCTGAAAGGGGGCCTTTGCTGCGGGCTGATCATGGGAATCGCCAGCAACCTCCAGCAGGTGGGCATCGCCCAGACCACCGCCGGGAAGGCCGGGTTCATCACCGCCCTGTACATTATCCTGGTGCCCATCCTGGGGCGCTTCCTGGGCCGGACGGTGCGGAAGATCATGCTGCTGTGCGTACCCATGGCTCTGGTGGGATTCTATCTCCTGTGCGTGAAGGGGGATTTCACCGTTTCGTTCGGGGATTTCCTGGTGTTCTGCTGTGCGGTGTTCTTCGCCCTCCACATCCTTTTTGTAGACCATTTCCTCCGGAAGGGAGCCAGCGGGGTGCGGGTGGCCTGGCTCCAGTTCGCCATGACCTGTCTTTTGTCCGCCCTGGGGGCCGGGATGTGGGAAAGTGTGCCGGCAGGGGGATTGGCCAGTGCCCTGTGGGCGGCCCGGTGGCCCCTTTTCTATACGGCGGGGCTCTCCAGCGGGGTGGCCTATACCCTGCAGATCATCGGCCAGAAATACACGGAACCCACCACCGCCACCCTGATCATGAGCCTGGAATCCGTGTTCGCCGTGCTCTCCGGCTGGCTGTTCCTGGGAGAAGTGATGACAGGACGGGAAATCGCCGGCTGCGTGCTGGTGTTCGTGGCGGTGCTGCTGGCCCAGGTGTGAGGGGGCTGCTGCAGAGACCGCAGGTCCCGTCAGCTGTCAACGGTCAGCGGCCGAAGAATCAATTTGCAGTCAGATTTTCAGGAATGGAAACGCAGCCTGCGGCTGCTAACCCACCACCATTGCGCAAGCGCAACGGTCCCCCGCCCTTGCAAAGGGCGGATATACGATTGGGCCTATGGCCCATTGCTTTTTATAAGGATAGTAACGGGTGCTGTTTATCAGTACCTTTTTCAGGGCGGATACACGCTCGGGCTGACGCCCATTGCTTTTTGGGCACCAGGGCGATAGCCCGCGTGCCATATATCCGCCCTTTTCAAGGGCGGGGGACCAGCCGTAAGGTTGGTGGTGGGTTAGCAGCCTTCTGGCTGCGTCCTCGTTCAAAGCCCGGCAGATGACGGGCTTCCCTTATTTACTTTTTAATGATCTCCGTCAGCGCCAGACTGGCCTTCTTATAGATTAGATACGTAATCCCTGACACCACCGCGTACTTCAGCAGGTTGAAGGGCAGCACCGTCAGCAGCAGGAAATCCGTCAGGCTGTGGACCAGGGGATTGGTGGCACTGGCCATTTTCAGGATCGCCTCCAGAGGGATTTTGTACAGCTTTACGTACAGCGGGATGGCCAGGAACCTGTTGGCCAGAACCGCGAACACACTGGCCACCAGGCTGCCGGCCACCAGTGCCGTCATGGCACCCTGGCGGGTCCGGTGCAGGTGATAGAACACCGTGGAGGGCAGCACATAGGCCAGGGCACACAACAGGTTCATCCCTTCCCCCACAAAAGCCGAAGAGCTCCCCACCAGCACCAGCTTGATGAGGATCTTCAGCAGTTCCGTCAGGCCCCCCGCCAGAGGCCCGATAAAGAACCCGGCAAACAAAGCCGGCAGGTCCGAAATCTCGAATTTCATGTACGCCGGGGCAAACGGCAGGGGAAACTCAAAAGCCATCAAAAGAGAAGACAAAGCCCCCAGTATTGCAATAAAAACCATAGCCCGGGGAGTCAAAGCACGATTCATGGGAAAATCTCCTTTCCAAATAAAAGCAAGTCCAGTGTAACAAAAGGGGTGGGGGATGTCAACGAGATACCAGCCACCCAACCACCCACCTAATCACTTAACCACTTAATAACCTACCCTCTTAATCCTCTACAAATTTCCCGCCCCATCTGATATAATAAATAGTCACAACAACATTCGTTCCAGCCAATCCTGGCTGTTTTTCTTTGAAAGGATCTCTGTCATGTCCAAACAACTGATTGTCAATGCTGATGATTTTGGCCGTCATATCCTGATCAACCGGGCGGTGGAACGGGGGGTGGCACAGGGACTGATCCGGTCGGCCACGGTAATGGTCACCGGCGCCGCGTTTGAGGAGGCGGTGGCCCTGGCCCGCCGTACTCCCGCCCTGGGCCTGGGCATCCATTTCACCCTGGTGAACGCCAAACCAGTGCTGCCGGCCTCGGACATCTCCAGCCTGGTGGACCCGGCCACCGGGGAACTGTACCCGGACCATGGTGCGTTCGTGAAACGGTTCCTGACCGGCAAAATCCGGCTCCAGGACGTCCAGCGGGAATGCACCGCCCAGCTGGACCGGTTTTTGGATACGGGCCTGGTGCCCACCCACGCCGACAGCCATCAGCACATGCACGTGCTTCCCGGGATCATCGACATCATCCTGGACCTGTGCCTGGACCATGGGATCCCGGCGGTGCGGATCCCGGCCATCCCGGTGAGCCTTCTGGCCACCCGGCCCTCCAACCTGGGAGAACAGGTGGGCCGTACCGGTCTCCATGTGCTGGCGGAACGGGCCCGGAAGAAGGCCCACGCCCAGGGAATCCGCACTCCGGATCATTTCGGGGGCATTGTGGCCGGGGAAGCGGTGGACAAAAAAGCCCTCCGGACCATCCTGCTCCACCTGAAGGAAGGCACCACTGAAGTGATGCTCCACCCGGGCACCAGCAACGGCATCCTGATCCCCGCCACCCAGTGGGACCACGATTTCGAAGGGGAACTGGACGCTGTAACCGATCAGGAAATCCTCCAGCTGGTAAAAGAGCAGAATATCACGGTCCAGAATTTCAGGGACCTGTAAAAAAGAAAAAAGGAAACGGCGCCGAACAAAAAGCGGCGCCTAACCCACCACCATTGCGCAGGCGCAACGGTCCCCCGCCCTTGAAAAGGGCGGATATACGCTGGGGCTTACGCCCTTGCTTTCAGGCACAAGGGCACTGCCCGCGTGCCTGTTATCCGCCCTTTTCAAGGGCGGGGGTATCCATGCACAGCATGGGTGGTGGGTTAGCAGCACCGGCTGCGTCCTGAATCGAAGAAACCCGCCATTCGGCGGGTTTATGCCTTTGACCAAAAGAGGGTCTGCTGCATCCGCAGCAGACCCTCTTTTACGTCCGTTATGCACTTTCTTACAGGAACAGTCCGGCTCCCGGCCCTACAGGCAGGCCCAGGAAGATCCAGACGCCCATGAGCAGGCTCCAGGTGATCAGGAAGGTGATGGAATAGGGGAGCATCATGGAGATCAGGGTTCCCAGTCCGGCGTCTTCCTTGTACTTCTGCATGAACACCACAATCATGGCGAAATAGCTCATGAGAGGGGTGATGATGTTGGTGGAGGAGTCCCCGATCCGGTAGGCTACCTGGGTAAGAGCAGGGGACAGGCCCAGCCGGTACATCATGGGTACGAAGATGGGCGCCATAATGGCCCATTTGGCAGAGGCGGATCCCATGAACAGGTTCAGGAAGGCGGACAGGAAGATGAACAGGATAATGAGAGGCAGACCGGTAAGGCCGGCGGCTTCCAAGGCATCGGCTCCCTTGAAGGAAACGATAAGCCCCAGGTTGGTCTTGCCGAAGTAGGCGATGAACTGGGAAGCGAAGAAGGCCAGAACCATGTATCCGCTGAGGGATTTCATGGCGGCGGTCATGGCGGCCACCAGGTCATGGGAAGTGTTGATCTTTCCCACAATCTTTCCGTACACCAGGCCTGGAATCAGGAACAGAAGCAGGATGGCGGGAATCAGGCCGTTGTGCATGAAGGCTTTCAGGGTGTACTCCCCGGTGGCTTTTTCCAGGGTGCGGAATACGGCGTTTTCCGGGAACATGAGCACCGCCATCAGGGCCACATAAACCAGCAGTGCCAGGGTGGCCCAGTTCAGGGCTTTGTTTTCCAGAGGGGTGATGGGCTGGTTGTCCGATTTGTAGATTCCAGTGTAAGTGCCCAGGTTCTTTTCCACGATTTTGTCGGTGACAAAGGTGCCTACAATGGTCAGCAGCACCGTGGAGGCGGCCAGGAAGTACCAGTTGCAGGTGGGATCCAGGACCATGTCAATGCCGGCGGCGATCAGGGCCTGGTTGGTGATCCCGGTGAGCAGGGGATCGGTGGTTCCGATCAGCAGGTTGGCGGAGAAGCCTCCGGATACCCCGGCGAAGGCGGCGGCCATGCCGGCCAGGGGATGGCGTCCTGCCATGGCGAAGATCATGGCTCCGATGGGGACTACGATCACGTATCCGGCATCAGAGGCGATGTTGGACATAACCCCGGCGAACACCACAATGGGGGTGAGAAATTTGGGGTTGGCATTCATCAGCAGTTTTTTCAGGGAGGTGTTGAACAGGCCGGACCATTCGGCTACCCCTACCCCCAGCATGGCCACCAGAACGGTGCCCAGAGGAGCGAATCCGGTGTAGTTTTTGGTGGCGGTGTCGAACATGTACCGGAGCCCTTCCGCGTTCAGCAGAGAGACGGCTTTTTTGGTGACTTCCGCCTTGGCCCTGGCGTCAAAATAGGTGACGGTCAGGCCCTGGGATGCGGCAAAATGGGAAATGACGACGACAATCAGGGAGAGAATGAAGAAAAGGATCGCAGGGTGGGGCAGTTTGTTGCCGATGATTTCCACCCCTCTCAGGAAACCTCCGATTTCCTGGGGATTTTTCTTCTGGGTTGCGTTGGACATGGATGGTGCCTCCTTTTGAGTGAAATAAAACGGTGCAGGTTGGGTACGGTCAAAAAGCATAACGGACTGAATACTATGACTATTTTAACAAAAAGTAAATAAAAAAGAAAGGTAAAAAGACAAAAATGTCTGTAAATAATGGACAATGGTACAGAACTCTCAGAAAATTAAACGGAAAATCAAGTTCTGTTATTTTTCACAATGGTTTGTGCTATAATCAATAGAAAAGCATGCAGAACCCCTGCGGAAAGGATGAAAATATCATGGATGACAAAAATCCGGACAAGCAGTCGAAGAGAGTCAGACTGTATTACATCGCAGCCATTTTGCTGATCCTGATTATCAATACGGTCATCAGTCCCATGTTCTTTCAGCCGAAAGTCCATGAGGTCAGCTATACCAATTTCCTGAACATGGTGGATGAGGGAAAAGCCACCAAGGTGGAAATCACCAAGGATCGGATTGCCCTTTTGTGCAATCAGGATGGAAAGGAACAGATTTACGTAACGGGACGGGTGGATGACCCGGAACTGGTCAGCCGGCTGGTAAAGGCCAAGGTGGAATTCTCTCAGGTAATCCCCAAACAGGAATCTCCCATTATGTCCTTCTTCAACAACTGGATCCTGCCCTTCCTGCTGTTTATGGTAATCGGCCAGCTGATCATGCGGTACCTGGGGCCTAAATTGGGCGGGGGCAACATGATGAGTTTCGGCAAAAGCAATGCCAAGGTGTACATTGCCGCCCAGACCGGCAAGACATTCAAGGATGTGGCCGGTCAGGATGAAGCCAAGGAAGCCCTCCAGGAAATCGTCAATTACCTGCACAACCCTTCCAAATACAAAGCCATCGGGGCTGTGATGCCCAAAGGGGTGCTGCTGGTGGGGCCTCCCGGCACCGGGAAAACCCTGCTGGCCAAGGCTGTAGCCGGGGAAGCCAAGGTGCCCTTCTTCTCTATCTCCGGTTCTGAGTTCATTGAAATGTTCGTGGGCATGGGGGCTGCCCGGGTCCGGGATCTGTTCAAACAGGCCCAGGAAAAGGCACCCTGTATTGTGTTCATCGATGAAATCGACGCCATCGGCAAAAAACGGGACAACGGATCCTTCGGCAGCAACGACGAACGGGAACAGACCCTGAACCAGCTGCTGTCTGAAATGGACGGGTTTGACGGCAGCAAAGGGGTCATCATCCTGGCGGCCACCAACCGGCCGGAAGTGCTGGATAAGGCACTGCTCCGTCCGGGCCGGTTCGACCGGCGGGTGCCGGTGGAACTGCCGGATCTTCAGGGAAGGGAAGCCATCCTGAAGGTCCATTCCCATGATGTGAAGATGGATCCCCAGGTGGACTTCCATACCATCGCCCTGGCTACCAGCGGTGCCTCCGGGGCGGAACTGGCCAACATCGTCAACGAAGCTGCCCTCCGGGCGGTACGGATGGGCCGTTCGGAAGTGATCCAGGAAGACCTGGAGGAGAGCGTGGAAGTGGTCATTGCCGGGGCCCAGAGAAAGGGTGCGGTGATTTCTCCGGAAGAGAAGAAGGTCATTGCCTACCACGAAATCGGCCATGCCCTGGTGGCGGCCAGCCAGAAGGATTCGGCACCGGTCCACAAGATTACCATTATCCCCCGGACCTCCGGGGCCCTGGGGTACACCATGCAGGTGGATACCCAGGAAAAGGTGCTCATGAGCCGGGAAGAACTGTACAACAAGATCGTGACCCTGACCGGGGGACGGTCTGCGGAAGAAGTGGTGTTCAACCTGGTAACCAGCGGTGCCTCAAACGACATTGAACAGGCCACCAAGCTGGCCCGGGCCATGATTACCCGGTTCGGTATGACCGATGAATTCGACATGGTGGCTCTGGAAACAGTGAACAATGCCTACCTGGGCGGGGATACCTCCCTGGCCTGTGCTCCGGAAACGGCCGCCCGGATCGACGAGGCGGTGTTCGCCGTGGTGAAGAAGGCTCACAAAGAGGCCCGGGAGATCCTGGAAGCCCATCGGGAAAAAATGGACGAACTGGCTCAGTACCTGCTGAAGAAAGAAACCATCACCGGAGACGAATTCATGGCCATTCTCCACGGGACCATGAAACAGGAAGAAACGGAGACGGTGGAAGTATCCGTCGTTCCAGAAACGACCGATGCTCCTCAAGCTTGACGGCGGACAAAAGAGGCTGCTGCACAAAACGTGCAACAGCCTCTTTTCTATGTTATAATGAGTTCTCTGCATCATGCTACAACTTTGAGAAACAGGATGAGAAAAATGGAAACACGCACGAAACCCTGGAAACAGGGAAAAAGCATTTTTGACTATATCAAAAGCAATCTGGATGAGGACGGGTTCTTTACCCGGGAGAATCTGGAGGACCGGGCGGTGGTGGCCGGGGACAGCGATGTGCTGCTGGAACCTGGTGCTGCCGACGCCTATCTGGCCAGCAACAGCCAGGCGGAAGAGGCGGCCAATCCGGTAGGGGACCAGATTTACCAGGTGCTTCGGGCCTATGCGGAAGATCCCACCCCGGAAAATGCCACCATGCTGTACATGGGGATTTCTTCCACCCCCTGCATCCTTTACTACGAATCCCTGGTGGATGCCCTCAGTGAGGAACGGATTCCCCAGCCTTTGTGGGAACTGGCCCGGGAATGGCTGTATGAAGCCTCCAGCCGGGAAACGGTGAAGCTGGCCATTGTAATCTGCGGTCTGTACATGCTCAACGAGCAGGATTTGACAGTGAACTGGCAGCTGAAACAGGATCTGATGATCCTGTCCCGGTGTGAGGAATTCACCAGCTTTGTGATCTACGCGCTGGAACTGAGCCACCAGATGGAGCAGAAGGATTTGTGGGACATGCTCCAGCACACTTCCGGCTGGGGCAAGCTGTGCGCCATGCAGGCCTATGATTTCGCTGCTCCGGAAGACCAGGCCTGGCTGGTGGTCCACGGCTGCGATCTGACCATCGATTATCCGGCAGTGTCCCTGATGATCTTTTCCCGGGTGAATATCCCGGCTCTTCTGTCGGAACCCCATCTGGAACATCCCCAGTTCCAGGGGATCAGCCATATCCTGCTGAACTACCTGGCCTTCCTGTTGGGATTCCAGCAGCTGGAGGCACCGGAAGATGACAAGATGCCGGTGATCGACCTGTTTTCGGTAATGGAAAAGTTCCTGAAGCATGCCCAGGAATACCATACCGACCTGATGGACGGAGCGGCCCTCATCAATATGGCGGAAGGGCTCCGGACCATGGTGGAGGATGAATGCTGGGATTACCTGACCATGAACCAGTGCCATATCCTGATCAGCGAGCTGGAAACCCTGGTGTTCTCCCAGGACTGGCTGCCCCAGATCAGGGCCAATCTGCTGGAACCGGACGGCCGGGTGAACCTGATCGTGGTCCATATGGCCTATGCCCTGGATCTGGACATCCACCGGGAATTGTGGAACCTGCTGAAGAAGGATCCCCGGCGGACGGAGCTGTACCCGTTCCTGCTGGATACCCAGGATAAACGGCGGTTCAACCGGGTGATGAAGTTCGCCCGGGAACATGCAGACGAGTATCTTCAGGAGGAATACGTGATGGAGCCCCTGCTCCAGGCTCTGGAGGAACATCCCGGGGAAGGGGAGGACCTGCTGGAAAAGGCCCTGACCTCCATTTACGATTCCTGCCGGGGCACGGCCCTGGGGGTACTGGACAGCTGGCCGGACAAGAACTGGTCACCCCGGATGCGGCTGGCCCTGCTGAGAGCCAGGGACATGAGCCAGCATCCCCTGCTGAAGCTGCGGGTGGATGTACTGCTGAAAAAAAGGACCATGGATTTCGCCAGTTTCCTGGACGTGATCCATGAGCATCAGAAATAGGGGGACTGCAAAGCAGTCCCCCTATTTCTGTCAACGGGGCTGTTGCTCTTGCAACAGCCCCGTTTTTTTATCCTATTTCCTTCACAACTACCGTCAGCGAACATCCCAGGTTCTTCCGGAACCACTTGGTCATGGCCTGGAGCTGCTGGAGCTCTACGGAGGGGGCCCGGGTGGCGGTGATGGTGAGCACAGCGCCTCCGTTCAGGATGGCAGGTTCGATGATTTCAATGGCCCCGGTCTGGGTGTAATCCAGACATTCCGCCAGGGCCAGGAGCAGAGCGGCGTTGCTCAGCCGTTTCATGTCGATTTCCGGGATCAGCTTCCGGTAAGGCCGGTTCCGGAGATAGCCCCGGTTCACCCCGTGGTGCCAGGCGGCCAGGATGGCGGTGTACACCACATCCAGATGGTTCAGCCCGAACAGTTTGCCGTTTTCGATCAGGTAGCCGCTGTGCCGGGTGTGGTTGTAGTAGTTGATGGTGATGCCAATGTCATGAAGCAGGGCGGCGGTTTCCAGCAAAGGTTCCCACCGGGCCGGCTCCAGCTTGTGGAGGGACTGCCAGCCCTGGAACAGCTGGAGGGCGTATTTGGCCACCAGCCGGCAGTGGTCTTCGTCCGGGGAATAGAGATGGATCATGTTTTCCCGGGCGGTTTCCAGGATGTTGGGGGTAATGAGGGGCAGTTCCGTGTGTTCGTGGAGGTATTGGGAGAACAGCCCTTCCCGGAGCCCGCAGCCGGAAACAATCATCTTCCGGGCCTTGCTCCGGTCTGCCAGGGCCTTGATGATGGAGGAACCGGCAATGATCACATCCGCCCGGTCATTGGACAGGCCGGGGATCCGCCGCCGGGTGGCCAGGGTAGTGCCCGGCAGGGTCTTGTACCATTCTTTGAAGTCCTGGATGGTGAACTGGTAATTGTGGAGTTTGGAGGTGAAGTATTTGGCCCGTTTCTGTTCGATCTTCCCTACGGAACGGGCGGTGCCTCCCACCCCTACCAGAGGCAGGCCGCAGCCGGCAATCCAGGGAACCTTCTGCATCTGGTCGTTGATGGCCCGGCGCATTTTGTTCAGGGCGGCCGGATCCACCGTGTTGTTCAGCTTGAAGGTCTTGGTCAGGTTCACGCAGCCGATGGGCAGGCTGACACTGTCCACCAGCTTCCGGTCCCGGACCAGGATCACTTCCGTGGAAGCACCCCCCAGGTCGAAGATCACCGCATCTTTTACGTCGATGGTGTTGATCACGCCCAGATAGCTGAGATAGGCTTCGGTTTTCCCGGAGATGATCTCCAGGTTGATCCCGGAAGCCTGGGAAGCAGCCTTGGCCAGCCGGGCCCCGTTGGGAGCGTTCCGGATGGCGGCGGTGGCCACGGCGATGATTTCGTCTGCGTGGAAGATCCGGCACATGGAGGCGAAATTCTTCAGACAGTTGGTGGTGGCAGTGAAGGCTTCCTCCGTCAGATACCCTTTCCGGTCCGTTTTCAGGGCCAGCCGCAGCGGGTCCTTCTGGTTGTACACCAGGTTGCAGGCGTTGGAAGCATGGATCTCCATGATCACCAGACGGGCCGAGTTGGACCCCACGTCGATAATGGCAATGCGTTTCATAAAATCCCCCGATCCACACGTGTATATAAAAAAACTATACTCCGCGAACACTGTTTTTTTCTTATAATAGAAGTGTTAAACTAAAAATAGTATAACACGATTGATACACAGAGGGTAGGACAAACCGGGTTATACCCAAAGCAAGGAGGAACTTATGGCTAAGAAAAAGTTGCGGTCAGCAGCGGTGATCCATCTGGGTTCAGAGAACATCACCATGCAGCTGATTGAATACACCGGTCTGGATGACATACGGATCATTACAGAGCTGCGCAGCAAGGTCCGTTTGGGGGAAGAAACCTTCCAGACCCGGAAGATCTCCTTTGGGACCATGCTGCAGATTGTGGAGATCCTGAAAGGGTACCGGCAGGTGATGCGGGAGTACGGGGTGAAATCCTATATCCTCCAGGCCACTACCGCTGTCCGGGAAGCGGAGAACCAGCAGTATTTCCTGGACCAGGTGCTGGTGAAGACCGGCTTCCAGATCGAAGTGGTGAACATGTCCCGGGAAATCTACACCAAGATGGCGTCCCTGCTGCGGACCATGGAGACCCATGGGAAAATGCCCCTGCCCCGGGAAGGGGTGCTGCTGGCGGACATTTCCTCCGGAGGTCTGGGTCTTACCTATGTGAAAGATCGGGAAGTGAAGTTCCAGCAGAACCTCCATGTAGGGCTGGTCCGGCTGAAGGAACAGTTTACCCGGAATGAACGGTCCAGCATCCATTTTGAACAGGCCCTGAAGGAATATCTCCAGGACCGGATTGGCGTGGTGGCGGAAGAACTGGAAAACGAGACCATCAGCATGCTGGTGCTCACTGGTACGGAAAGCCAGGTGCTCCTGGACCTGTTCGGGAAGAAACGGACCCGGAAGGAAAATGTTTCCTTAACGGCGGATGAAGTGAAAGCCTTCTACCACCGGGTACACCATCTGAAAGAAAGCCAGCTGGAGAAGCTGTTCAACCTGACCCCGGAAGAAACGGAAGTGGCCCTGCCAGCCATTACCCTGTGCCAGCTGCTGATGGAAATGTCCCGGGCCCAGCAGATCCTTATGCCGGTGGACCGGTTCGTGGACGGGATGAAGATCCTCTACATTGCCCGGCAGCTGGATCAGCAGTTCCTGGAAGAAATGCTGGACATCCAGATGAGCCTGGTCCGGAACATCGGAAACCGGTTCCACTACGACGCTCCCCATGCGGCCTGGGTGGAAAACATGTGCTGCGTGCTCTTTGACGCCCTGGCGCCGTCCCAGGGCCTGGACCAGGAGGACAAGAGCCTCCTCCGGGCGGCGGCCTACCTGCACAATATCGGGAAATACGCCTCCATGCGGACCTATGACCGGTACAACTACTATTTGATCGACAGCGCGGATCTGTTGGGCTTCAGCGTGGAACAGTGCCACACCATTGCCCAGATTTCCTACCTGTACACTCTGGACCGGCCGGAACTGGAGGGCAGCGAACCCAAGGATTTCGGCAGCGGGATCCCGCCTCTGGTGGCCAAGCTGGCCGGCATCCTCCGGCTGGCGGATTCCCTGGACATCAGCGGCCGGCAGAAGATCCGGGACTGCAAAGTGGTGATCCGGGGAAACGAACTGCGGGTCCGGGCCAAGAGCCGGGAAAACCTGGCTCTGGAGGAATGGACTTTCAGCAAACGGGGGAGTTTCTTTGAGGAAGTCTTCGGCCTGCGGCCGGTTTTAGAGAAAGCAGAGGAAAAATGATGAAAATCGATCTGAACAAACCTGAGTATTACGTGAACCGGGAACTGAGCTGGCTGAAGTTCAACCTGCGGGTGCTGCGGGAAGCGGGGGTGCGGAACCTGCCCCTTTTGGAACGGCTTCGGTTCGTGGCCATTTCCGCCTCCAACCTGGACGAATTCTTCATGGTCCGGGTGGCCGGCCTGATCGAACAGAAAGCCGCCGGGATGGACCATGTGGATGCTGCCGGGATGAATGTGGAGGACCAGCTCCGGAACATTGCCCTTTCCGCCCACAACCAGATGAAACTGAAGTACCGGTATTTCTTCGCTCTGATCAATGAGCTGGAGAAATATGCCATCCGGTTCTTCCGGGTGAAGGATGTGACTGAAGACCAGCGCCGGGAACTGGAAAACTACTACCAGGAAATGGTCTTCCCGGTGCTGACTCCCATGGCGGTGGATGCGGCCCGGCCCTTTCCCTTCCTGGCCAACAAGTCCCTGAATATCGCGGTGGAACTCCGGGACCAGAAGGGGGAACAGAAAATCGCTTTCGTCCAGGTGCCTTCCGTGCTGCCCCGGTTCATTTCCCTGGTGGGGAAGGAAGGGGAACGGGCCTATGTGTTCCTGGAAGACCTGATCATGGAACACTGCCAGGATCTGTTCAAGGGACTCACCATTGTGGACATGGTGCTCTTCCGGATCACCCGGGACAGCGACCTGGAAGTGGAGGAAGACGCCACCCAGGACCTGATGAAGGAAATCGAACGGTCCCTGCGGAAACGGAAACGGGGGGCTGCGGTGCGGCTGGAAATCAACGCCACCGACGACAAGTACCTGAAGGATTTCCTGGTAAAGAACCTGGATCTGGAACCCCGGGATGTGTATGAGATCCAGGGACCTCTGGACCTGACCTTCCTGAACAGGTTCATCGACCAGCCGGGGATGGACCAGTGGAAATTCACTCCCTACACCGGGCAGCAGCCGGAAGAGCTGCCGGATTATGACGACCTGTTCGGAAAAATCCGGGAACATGACATCCTGCTCCACCATCCCTATGAAAGCTTCGATCCCATTGTAAAGCTGGTGGCCCAGGCGGCGGACGATCCCCAGGTGCTGGCCATCAAACAGACCCTGTACCGGGTCAGCGGCAATTCTCCCCTGGTGGCGGCGCTGGCCCGGGCGGCGGAAAACGGCAAGCAGGTCACTGCCCTGGTGGAACTGAAGGCCCGGTTCGACGAAGAGAACAACATCGTCTGGGCCCGGCGGCTGGAAAAAGCCGGCTGCCACGTGATTTACGGGCTCATGGGCCTGAAGACCCATTCCAAGATCATCCTGATCGTCCGGAAGGAAGAGGACGGGATCAAACGGTATGTGCACCTGGGCACCGGGAACTACAACGACAAGACCGCCAAGCTCTATACGGACCTGGGGCTGCTGACCGCCAACGACCAGTATGGCCAGGATGCCTCCGCCTTCTTCAACGTGCTCAGCGGTTATTCGGAACCGCCGGTGTTCAACAAGCTGGTGATGGCGCCCATCGGGCTCCGGGAAAAGATCTATGAACTGGTGGACCGGGAAATCGCCCATGTGAAGAACGGGGGCACCGGGTACATCGCCGCCAAGATGAATTCCCTGATCGACCAGCCGGTGATCCGGAAGTTCTACGAAGCCTCCCAGGCCGGGGTGAAGATCGACCTGATTGTCCGGGGGATCTGCGGCCTGCGGCCGGGAATCAAGGGCGTCAGCGAGAACATCACCGTACGGTCCATTATCGGCCGCTTCCTGGAACACAGCCGGGTGTATTATTTTGCCAACAACGGCAGTGAGGAACTGTACCTGTCCAGTGCGGACATGATGCCCCGGAACCTGAACGACCGGGTGGAACTGCTGTTCCCGGTGGAACGGAAGGCTCACATCGACCGGGTGAAGGAATTCCTGGATCTGTGCCTGAAGGACAATGTGGGGGCCCATGTGATGCTGGCCAACGGTACCTGGCGCCGGGCCTATCCTCACGGCCGGAAGCGGATCAGCGTCCAGGCGGCCATGATGGACCGGGCCAAATCCCATGCCCCGAAAAAATCCATGCCCATGGAACAGCGGCTGAAGCCCATGGTCCGCAAGGAAGAATGACGGAGAGCCCTCTTTTGTGATATAATGACTTATCATAAAGAGAGGTGCGGTGCGAGAAATGGCAGTGCAAAGTGTTACCTTAAACTATAATGGACATTACGGATATTTGGATTACAACGAAGAAACCCATGAGATGACAGTCTTTATCCCAGATGAGGAAGCAGCAGCCCAGAAAGTGCGGGATTTTCTCCAGGGCCCCCGGAAACTCCAGGTCCCTACGGATGAATGCACCTACCATTTCGGAGAAGTGACCGTGGATCCCAGCCGCAGCTGGCAGGACTGCCAGCAGGCCCTGACCCGTCTGTGGGTGAATACCGGAGTGCTGGTGGAATGGAGCATGCCGCCCCGGATGACCAACGATCTGTAAGTTATACACAGAGTTATCCACTTATGAACATTTGTGTTGTGGATAATGTGGATAACATTGTCCTGACAGGGGGAAAACCGGGAAAAAACGGCCATCCAGCCTGTGGATAAATGGAAAATGCAGGAAAAAAACGGGGAGGGTGCCAAGGTGGCAAAACGGTATTATGAACTGGAAGTGGCAGGGGTGAAACGGTCCCTGCCGGTAATCAATATTTCGGATTCCCTGGCTATTGCCGGGTTCGTGATCCTGGGGGATACGGAAATCGTGGAAAAGACCGCAGCGGAACTGGCCAAAAAGGTTCCGGCGGATACAGATATCCTGATGGCGGCGGAAACCAAGGGAATCCCCCTGGTCCAGGCCATGGCCCGGATCCTGGGGATGCCCCGGTACATTGTGGCCCGGAAATCCATCAAGGCCTATATGGAACATCCTCTGGTGGTGGAGGACGAATCCATCACCACCCAGGGCAAGCAGATGCTCTGCCTCCAGGATGAGGACATTGAACGGGTCCGGGGCCACAAGGTGACGCTGGTGGACGACGTGATCAGCACCGGAGGCTCCATGAAGGCTCTGGAAGAACTGGTGGCCAAAGCCGGGGGCACCCTGAACGGAAAAATGGCCATCCTGGCCGAAGGAGATTCCATCGGCCGGAAGGACATTACCGTACTGGCCAATCTGCCGCTGTTTAAGGCGGAATAAAGTTGGTCTGTCAATGGTCAATGGTCAAATGTCAATGGCTAAAGGAAAGAACCCGCCTGAGTGGACGGGTTCTTTTATTATGCAAAATCCATATTGTGTCTGATATAGCAGCGATTATATTTTTAAATGTTAATTAAAAATTTGCTTGCAAATTTTGTCATTGGGCCATTGACCATTGACAATTGACCACGATGGGGGCCTTCATTCAGGTGAAGGCCCCCATCTGCACCATCACCATATACCACAGCGTTCCCCCTGCCATGGACAGCAGGAACTGGCGCTTCCACAGGTGGAGGAGCACCACTACGGCGATGCCGGTCAGTTCCGGGAGACCGTGGGTGCCGGTGGTGAAGGACACATCCTTGAGACAGTAGATCACCAGCAGGCCGAACACCGCTGAAGGCAGCACCGTGCCCAGGTAGCGGACCCGGGCCGGGGTGGGTTTCCCTGCCGGGAACAGAAGGAAGGGCAGGAAACGGGTGAGCTGGGTGCTGATTACGGCCAGCACCAGGATGGCAAGATGCTGGAGAAAACTCATGGCCGGGCTCCTTTCTTCTCCAGGTTCTCCTGGAGCAGCAGCAAAAGGGACAGGATGGCGCCCAGGGCCGGCAGGATAAAGTGCTTGGGACCGGCCAGGTTCAGCATCACCAGGGAGATCCCCAGTCCCAACAGGGAGCTTACATGGCTTTTTTCCTTCAGCCACTGTTCCAGGAAAATCACCACGAACATGGCGGTGAGCACAAAGCCCAGACCCTGGGTGTTGAACCGGATGCAGCCTCCGAACAGACCTCCCAGGGTGGCTCCCAGGAACCAGTACATGTGGTTCAGGAAGGTGATGAAGAACATGAACCAGCCCCGGTCCACGTTCTCCGGGATCCGGGCGGTGTAGTTGATGGAAAAGGTCTCATCACAGAGGCCGAAGATCAGGTACAGCTTTTTCCAGCCGGTGCCTTTGTACCGGTCCAGCATGGAGATCCCGTAGAAAAGATGCCGGGCATTGATCATCAGGCTTACCAGAAAGACCTGGGCCGGATCGAAGACTCCCACCATCAGGTTCACCAGGACAAATTCCACGGAACCGGAAAAAATCAGGAGGCTCATGAACATGGGGTACCAGAAGGGAAAACCGGCGGCATGCATGTAGACACCGTAGGTGAGTCCCAGGAACAGGAACCCGGCAAAGATGGGCAGGGTGTGGGGAAAGGCGCAGCGCAGGGCCTGGATCCGCCGGTCACGGGACAGCTGGGGAACCAGGACAGCATAGGGCTGGGAGAAGGGAACAGTACTTTGCTTCACGGATATAACCTCCAATTCGTATCATTTGCAACACAAGCATACCATTAAAAATCCGTACAATCAATGACTAAATTGTATGGATTACAAAATTTTTTGACAGGGAATCTTCACGGCATACCGGAGAATTTTTTCGATTGCTCTTTAAAATAGGAAACAAATCCTGAAAATTCCCTTGATGCTCCATACAATATTTCATATAATTGTATGGAATACAATTACAGGAGGTCCCTATGGCCATCAACGGATTCTACAACTACCCTCTGTCCTGGAAACCGGACCGGGCCAAGCTTACCCGGCCGGTATACCTGTCCCTGGCCCGGCAGCTGAAGGAGGACATTGCCTCCGGCTGCCTGGCTCCCGGCACCCGGCTGCCGCCCCAGCGGGAACTGGCCCGGTTCCTGGGAATCAATTTTACCACCGTCACCCGGGCTTACAAGCTGTGCGAGCTGAAGGGGCTGCTCCAGGCGGTGACCGGCAGCGGTACCTTTGTAGCCTCCAGCGCCGCCCGGTCCGTGACCATTTCCACAGAACGTCCCCGGTCCGCCCTTATCGACCTGGGGTTCGAGAACCCCTTTCAGGTGTTCACGGACCAGGTCCGGGAGATCACCCGGGACATTGCCGGCCGGAAACAGTTCCCCCAGCTGCTGGATTATGCCTCTCCCACCGGTATGGTCCACCAGAAGGCGGCCGGGGTAAACTGGCTGAAGAACATAGGGGTGGAAACGGATCCGGACCATCTGATGCTGGTGTCCGGCACCCAGAACGGACTGGCCATGAGCCTGCTGGCCCTGTTCGATCCGGGGGACCGGATCGGGGTGGATACCTACACCTATGCCAATTTCATCGAACTGGCCCGGCTCCATCATCTCCAGCTGGTGGCCATCGGCAGCGATGAGGAAGGGATGCGGGCGGACCTGTTGGAGCGGCAGCACCGGCTGAATGCCCTGAAGGGAGTCTTCCTGATGCCCAGCTGCTGCAACCCTACCACCCGGATGATTTCGGAGCGGCGGAAACAGGCCCTGGCCCAGGTAATCCGCCGGGAACAGCTGATCCTCCTGGAAGACGACATCCATGCCTTCTTCACCGCCGGCACCGTGGCCGATTATGCAGGGCCCCTGGCCCGGCTGGTGCCGGAACAGAGCGTCTATGTAAGCGGCACTTCCAAACCCCTCTGTGCCGGTCTGCGGGTGGCCTACCTGGTGTATCCGGACCGGTTCCGGGAGGCCCTGCTCCAGGCTCTCTTCAATGTGAATGTGAAAACATCCTCCTTGGACGGGGAAATCATTACGGAACTGATCCTTACCGGCACCGCCAATGCCATGGTGAAGAAGAAACAGGAACTGGCGGCGGAACGGAACCGGCTGTTCTTCCGGTATTTCCCGGAACTGGAGGGTCAGGGCCATCCCCTCAGCTTCTACCGGTGGCTGCCCATACCGGATACCCGGGGAGGAGCGGAAGTGGAACAGGCCTTCCAGCAGCAGGGAATCCGGGTCTACCATTCAGACCGGTTCCTGTGCGGGAAGCGGGAAATGCAGGCTTATCTCCGGGTGGCCCTGTCCACAGAACAGGACATGGGACGGCTGGAAAAAGGACTGTCCATTTTACGGGAAAACGTGAAAAAAGCATAAATCCCCTGCTCCCCTGCTGCGTCACTGTAATGCAGGTTCACCGGGATCCGGCTGACAGTTGCTGAAAACTGAAAAAAACTTTGCTTTTTGGGTACCTCCTGCGTTAAAATGAAACGATATACTTTTGTTTCAGCGTGAGGGGGTACCTTTTTTGAAAATCATAGATCTTTTAAAGAGTCCGAAGGTTTGCGTCTCCTGTGAGCTGTTCCCACCCAAAAAAGGCAGTGAACTGGAACATGCCCAGGAAATCGTCCGGACCATTGCCATCCAGGGGGTGGACTACATGAGCGTTACCTACGGTGCCGGCGGGACTGCCGTAGGCAAAAGCGTGGCCCTGGTGTCTGAAATCGAACGGTGCGGGGTGCCGGCCCTGGCCCATCTCACCTGTGTGGGGGCCGATGAACAGAAAATCGAAGGGGTCCTGGACCAGCTGAAGGCCGCCAATGTCCAGAACGTGCTGGCTCTCCGGGGGGATCTGCCCCAGGGACAGGAACATCCTCTGGGGGACTATGCCCATGCCAGCGACCTGGTGAAAAAGATCAAAAGCTACGGGGATTTCTGCGTAGGCGGGGCCACCTATCCGGAAGGCCATCCGGAAGCAGCCGGCCTGGATGATGACCTGGAACACACCAAGATGAAGGTGGAAGCCGGGTGTGATTTCCTGGTGACCCAGATGTTCTTTGACAACAGCATGTTCTACAATTTCATGTACCGGATGCTGGCCAAGGGAATCAACGTGCCGGTGGTGGCCGGGATCATGCCGGTGACCAACCTGAAGCAGATCGAAAAGATCTTCACCCTCAGCGGTACCCCGGTGCCGGCGCCTCTGCGGGCCATGGCGGAACGGTTCGCAGACCATCCGGCGGCTCTGAAACAGGCGGGGATGGCCTATGCCATCGGCCAGATCGTGGATCTGATCGCCAACGGCTTCACCAACATCCACATCTACACCATGAACAAGCCGGACATCATCGGAGGCATCCGCAGCAACCTGTCGGAAATCATCCGCTGCTGAAAGGGGAACCAGTATGGGAAACCTGCGGATCCAGTTTGATGAAAAAGAAGCCCTCCGGTATTTCGGGGCCCGGCCGGGGGATGAACAGGCGAAAGTGACGGTGGACCGTGCCTTTCTCCAGCTCCGGAACGAAGTCCAGCCCCGGAATGTGATCCAGCAGTGGAGCTGCCGGGTGCTCCAGGGAACGGACCGGGAAAAGGGCCGGGTGATCCTGGAAGAAGGAACGGAATTTGTCAGCTCCGGTCTGGCCCGGCACCTGGAGGGCTGTGACACCCTGCTGCTGTTCGGGGCTACCCTGGGGGCCCGGGTGGATACGGCCCTGCGCCGGATCAGCATCCGGAGCATTGCCGAAGGGGCGGCGGCTCAGGCGGTGGCTGCTTCCCTGATCGAAAGTTACCTGGATCAGCAGGAAGTCCTGTGGAAGCAGGATCTGCCGGATACCTGGCAGTACCGGAGCCGGTTTTCCCCGGGGTACGGGGACTGGGACCTGACGGAACAGCAGAAGATCTTCCGTCTCCTGAACTGTCCCAAGACCATCGGCCTCACCCTGACTGCCGGAGGCATCATGGCACCCACCAAAAGCGTCACCGCCGTCATCGGCATCGACCGGAGCGGGAAAAAACCGGCGGGACCGGAAGCAAGCCGCTGCGGGAAGAAAAGCAAATGTGCTGCCTGCGGCAATGTGGACTGTCCTTTTCGTCAGGAGGAACTATGAATTTTACAGAAGCACTGCATACCAAACGGCTGTTTTTTGACGGAGCCATGGGCACCATGCTCCAGGAAGCCGGCCTGAAGCCGGGAGAACTGCCGGAAACCTGGAACCTGCTCCATCCGGAGAAGGTCCGGGCCATCCATCAGGCCTATGTACGGGCTGGGGTGGATATCCTGAAAACCAACACCTTCGGGGCCAACGGCCTGAAGTTCGGTGCCGCCCACGGCCAGCCGGAAGTGGAAGAACTGGTCCGGACCGGGGTGGAAAATGCCCGGGCGGCCTTTGCCGCAGAAGGACGGGAAGGGTTCGTGGCCCTGGACCTGGGCCCTACCGGGAAACTGCTCCAGCCCTTCGGGGACCTGCCCTTTGAGGAAGCGGTCTCTCTGTACGCCGCCCAGGTGAAGGCCGGGGCTGCCGCCGGAGCGGACCTGATCCTCATCGAGACCATGAGCGACAGCTATGAAGCCAAGGCGGCCATCCTGGCGGCCAAGGAGAACTCCGATCTGCCCATTGTGTGCACCTTCACCTTTGATGAAGATGGGAAGCTGCTGAACGGGGCGGATGTGACCACGGCCTTTGTCATGGCGGAAGCCCTGGGAGCCGCGGCTGTGGGCTTCAACTGCGGCCAGGGACCTGACACTCTGGTGAAGCTGGTGTCCCGGGCCCTTAAGGCGGTGGACATCCCTCTGGTGGCCAACCCCAATGCGGGGCTGCCGGTCCAGAAGGACGGAAAGACCGTGTTCCACATCGATGCGGCCGGGTACGCACCGCTCATGGTGCCTTTTGCAGAAGCGGGGGTTTCCGTGCTGGGGGGCTGCTGCGGCACCACCCCGGACCACATTGCCCGGCTCATTGCGGCCTGCCGGGACATTCCCCTGCCGGCTCCCCGTTCCGGAGCTCCCTGTGCCATTGCCGGCTACGGCACGGCGGTGGATTTTGAAGGGATGCCGGTGATCATCGGAGAACGGATCAATCCCACGGGAAAACCCCGGCTGAAAGAGGCTCTGAAGGCCCAGAACATGGACTATGTGTGCCAACTGGCCCTGGAACAGCTGGACAAGGGAGCCCAGGTGCTGGATGTGAACGTGGGGGTGCCGGGGGTGGATGAACCGGCTCTCATCGAAAAGGTGATCCTCACCCTCCAGTCCATTACCTCTGTTCCCCTCCAGATCGACACCTCCAACATCGAAGCCATGGAACGGGGGCTCCGGGTGTACAACGGCCGTCCTCTGCTGAACTCCGTCAACGGCAAGGCGGAAAACATGGAGAAGGTCCTGCCTCTGGCCAAAAAATACGGGGCGGCCCTGGTGGGCCTGTGCCTGGATGAGGGAGGCATTGCGGACAGCCCGGAAGGCCGTCTGAAAGTGGCGGACAAAGTAATCACGGAAGCCGGGAAATACGGGATCCCTGCCAAGGATATGGTGATGGATCCTCTGGCCATGACCATCAGTACCGGAGGACAGAACGCCCAGATCGACCTGGAGGTGATCCGGCAGCTGAAGGCCCGGCACATCAAGACGGTCATGGGGGTGTCCAACATTTCCTTCGGGCTTCCCAGCCGGGATGCGGTGAACAGCGCCTTCTTCGCCCTGGCCATGGAAGCGGGGCTGTCCGCCGGGATCATCAATCCCAACAGCGGCGCCATGATGGGCGCCTACATTGCCTACGGGGCCCTCAGCGGCAAGGATGAAGGCTGCAAGAAGTATGTGGAATACTTTGCCGACGCCCCTCAGATGGTGGCCGTGGCCAAATCCCAGGGCAGTGCCAAACCGGCGGCCAAAGGGGCCCAGAAGGAATATCCCCTGGAAGAAGCCATTGTGAAAGGGCTCATCAGCCAGGTGGAAAACGGGGTCCGGAAACAGTTGGCAGAAGGCAAACCCGCCCTGGACATCATCAATGAATCCATGATCCCTGGCCTTAACATCGTAGGGGATCTGTTCGAAAAGAAAAAGCTGTTCCTGCCCCAGCTGCTGGTCAGTGCCGATGCGGCCAAGGCCGGGTTCGAGATCCTGAAGCAGTCCATTGCCACCGGAGCCAGCACGGAAAAAGGAGAACCCATTGTGGTCTGCACGGTGAAGGGGGATATCCACGACATCGGCAAAAACATCGTGAAGGTGCTCCTGGAAAACTACGGTTATCAGGTCATCGACCTGGGGAAGGATGTGCCGCCGGAAGAAGTGGTGAAAGCCGCCCGGGACCATAATGCCAGACTGGTGGGGCTCAGTGCCCTGATGACCACTACCGTGGGAGCCATGGAAGAGACCATCCGCCAGATCCGCCGGACCCTGCCGGAGTGCCGGGTGATGGTGGGAGGTGCCGTAATGACCGAGGAATACGCCCGGACCATCGGCGCGGATTTCTACGGGGCCAATGCAGTGGCCAGCGTCAGCTATGCCAACCAGCTGTTCCATAAACAATAAACAACAGTAAAAAACAAAACAACTACAGAAAGAAGAGATGCAGCATGACAAGACCTTTGATCGGTGTTTCCGGAAGCCATATGGTGGATGACCACGGCGTTTTTGCCGGGTACCACCGCTCCTATGTGAATGATGACTACATCCGTTCGGTGAACGAAGCCGGCGGGGTGGCTATCCTGGTGCCCTTTACGGAAGATGAGGAAGCCGCCCGGGAAATCATGAGCCGGGTGGACGGGCTGGTGCTCAGCGGCGGCCACGATGTGTATCCCCTCCTGTACGGAGAGGAACCCTGCCGGCAGATCGGTCCGGTGTGGCCGGCCCGGGACAAATTCGACCTGCTGCTCCTTAGGGAAGCGGAAAAGCGGGGGATCCCGGTAATGGGCATCTGCCGGGGCTGCCAGATCATCAACGTGAGCCACGGGGGGACCCTGTATCAGGACCTGTCCCTGGACAAGAACTCCTTTGTGAAGCATTCCCAGAACCAGGATCCGGCCACTCCCACCCATACGGTGGAAATCCAGGCCGGCAGCCGGGCTGCCAAAATCCTGGGCCGGACGGAATGGGTCACCAATACCCACCATCACCAGACAGTGCACCAGGTGGGCCGGGGCCTTGCCGTCACCGGACGGGCCAAGGACGGCACTGTGGAGATCATGGAAGGGACCGGTGAGGGCTATCTTATGGCTTATCAGTTCCATCCGGAAATGATGTCCATCAACAATGCCCAGGCCAAAGCCATTTTCGCTGATTTCATCGCAGCCGCCAAAGGAGGACACGCATAACATGACAGAGAAAAAAGAGAAATTCGGACTGTTCAGCATTGTGCTGCTGGGCATCAACGCCATTATCGGTACCGGGATCTTCCTTTTGCCCAACCGGGCCTATGCCCTGATGGGGCCGGCCTCCCTGGGGATCCTGCTGTTCGACGCCTTCCTGGCCGGGGCCCTGGCTCTGTGTTTTGCCGAAGCCGCCGGGTTCTTTTCCCGGAACGGGGGACCCTATCTGTACGCCAAGGCGGCCTTCGGAGATTTCTGGGGTTATGAGATCGGAGTGCTGAAACTGGTGGTGACCATCATCGCCTGGGCCGCCATGGCCGTAGGATTCGCCACCGCCCTGGGAGCCGCTTTCCCGGCTCTTTCCGGGGACGGGGCCAAGGACATCATTGCAGCCGTGCTGATCGGGGGCCTCAGCGCCCTGAACATTGCAGGGGTCAAGGCTTCCAAATATCTGAACAACATCCTGACAGTATCCAAACTGGTGCCCCTGGTGCTGTTCATCGCCCTGGGGATCTTCTTCCTCAACGGCAGCAATTTCACCCCCTTTGTACCGGCCCATCTGGAAGACGGGGCTTTTGCCAACGCCGCCATTACCATGTTCTTTGCCTTTACGGGCTTTGAAGCCATTGCAGTGGGAGCGGAAGACTACAAGGACCCCAAGAAGAACCTGCCCCGGGGCATCATCCTGACCATGGTGCTGGTGACGGTGATCTACATGCTGGTGGTGGCCATTTCCATCGGCATCCTGGGGCCGGACCTGGCTGCGGACAAGGCACCCATCCAGACCGCTTTCGGACGGGTGGTGGGTCCGGTGGGATCCTACATCATCCTGGTGGGCACCCTGTTCTCCATGGGAGGCATCAATATGGCGGAAGCCTTCATTGCCCCCCGGGCCTGCACCTCTTTGTCGGAAGACGGGATGCTGCCGGAAGTGCTGGCCAAACGGACGCCCTGGGGGACTCCTTATGTGGCCAGTATCGTCATTGCGGTGCTGAGCATTGCTCTGGCCTGGAGCGGCAGCTTCACCACCCTGGCGGCCATCAGCGCCGTATCCCGGTTCACCCAGTACCTGCCCACCTGTCTGGCGGTGATCGTGTTCCGGAAGAAATGGGCGGACCGTCCCCGGACCTACAAGATCCCCGGAGGCATCACCATTCCCGTGATTGCTATCCTTACCAGCCTGTGGATGCTGTCCAATGCCAAGACCATGCAGCTGATCTGGGGTCTGGGGGGCTGTCTGGTGATCCTGCCCTACTATTTCGTGTATGCCAGCAAAAAGAAGCGGGGCCTGATCAAAGAGAAGGAAGAGTAAAGAAAGGAATTGTATGGATCTCCAAACACTGCTGCACAAAGACAACCTGGATCGGGCAGACCTGATTGCCCTGCTGGGCCTTACCGACCCGGAAGACCGGAAGGCCCTCTACGACGCCGCCTATGCGGTGAAAAGCGCTTCCGTGGGCCGGGTGGCCTATTACCGGGGCCTTCTGGAATTTTCCAACCGGTGCATCAAAAACTGCCTCTACTGCGGTATCCGCCGGGACAATGAGGAAGTGGAACGGTTCGACACCTCCCGGGAGGACATCCTGGCCATGGCCCGGTGGGCTCTGGACAACCAGTACGGGTCCTTGACCCTCCAGTCCGGTGAACGGCAGGATGAGGAATTCATCGCTTATGTGGAAAGCCTGATCCGGGACATCAAGAAGCTGGGGGACGGGAAACTGGGGCTTACCCTGTGCCTGGGGGAACAGACGGAAGATACCTACCGGCGCTGGAAGGAAGCGGGGGCCCACCGGTATCTGCTGCGGATCGAAACCAGCAATCCGGCTCTGTATGCCACCCTCCATCCTCAGGACGGGCACCATGAATGGACGGTGCGGAAGCACTGTCTGGACATCCTCCGGGACCTGGGCTACCAGGTGGGCACCGGAGTGATGATCGGCCTGCCCGGCCAGACCCTGGAAGACCTGGCGGACGACATCCTGTTCTACCGGGACATGGACATCGACATGATCGGCATGGGGCCCTATGTGGTCCACCACAACACTCCTTTGGGGAAACAGGTGGTGGCCGCCGGGGAAAACACCCCGGAAGCCCAGCAGCACCGGTTCATCCTGGGACTGAACATGATCGCCGTGACCCGGCTGTTCCTGAAAGACGTGAACATAGCGGCCACCACCGCCCTCCAGGCCCTGAACCCCCTGGGACGGGAACTGGGGCTCAAGGCCGGGGCCAACATCCTGATGCCCATTGTGACCCTGCCCAAATTCCGTCCCGACTACCTGCTCTATGACAACAAACCCTGTGTGGAAGACAGCCCGGACCAGTGCCGGAACTGCCTGTCCGCCCGGGTGGCGTCAGTGGGAGACACGGTGGGATTCGGGAAGTGGGGAGATTCCCCCCATTATTTCCGGGAGCACGGGAATGGAGCCAAAGAATAGCGGGAGCAAAAGCTTCCGCTATTCTTTTTATCTATACCAACCCCAACTTTTTATCCATTATACAAACGCCTCTCCATCCGCTACAATAAGACCCATGAAGAAACAAAACAGAGCAAAATGCTCGGAATAAAGAGAGGGGTTTTGAATCATGACTTTGCGTGCACCATTCCGTTTTGATATTGTTGGGAGTTTCCTGCGGCCGGACCGGCTGAAAGAGGCCCGGGCCCGGTTTGCCCGGGGGGAGATCGCCGCCCTGGACCTGAAGCAGGTGGAGGACGAGGAAATCGCCAAACTCATTGAAAAGCAGAAGGCCGCCGGGCTCCATGCCATTACTGACGGGGAATTCCGGCGGAGCTACTGGCACCTGGACTTTTTCTGGGGCTTCCAGGGCATCACCCATATCGAGCTGGAACAGGGCTACCTGTTCCACGGAGAAGAGACCGCCCGGGGCACTGCCATCGTCACCGGAAAAATCAGCGGGAAGGACCATCCCTTTGTGGACCATTTCAGATATGTGAAAGGGTTCGAGGACGAAAACACCCTGGCCCGGCAGACCCTGCCTGCTCCGGCTCAGCTGCTGGCGGAGCTGTACCGGGGAGACAACGGGAAAATCACTGACGCGGTATACCCGGACCGGGAAGAACTGCTCCAGGACATTGCCGCCGCCTACCGGCAGGTGTTCCGGGATCTGTATGGAGCCGGCTGCCGGAACATCCAGCTGGATGACTGCACCTGGGGCATGTTCTGTGATACGGAATACTGGAACAAACGGCAGAAGGGAGCGGTTTCTCTGAAACAGGTGGCGGAGGAGTACCTGCGGCTGAACAACCTGGCCCTGGAAGGCCGGCCTGATGACCTGGTGATCAACACCCATGTGTGCCGGGGAAACTACCATTCCACCTGGGCAGCCCGGGGCGGCTACGGTCCCATTGCTCCCCTGCTGTTCGGGAAGGAAAAAGTGGATGCCTTCTACCTGGAATTCGACGATGAACGGTCCGGGAACTTCGAACCCCTGAAGGAAGTGGCCCCCGGGAAAAAGGTGGTGCTGGGACTCATCACCACCAAGCGTCCGGAACTGGAAGACCGGGCCCAGGTGATCGCCCGGATCCGCGAAGCCGTCCAATATGTGCCCCTGGAAAACCTCTGCCTCAGCCCCCAGTGCGGTTTCGCTTCCTGCGAAATCGGCAACAAGCTGACCGAAGAACAGCAGTGGGCCAAACTGGCCCTGGTCCGCTCCATCGCCCAGGAAGTGTGGGGGGAATAACCTCTTTGGCCGCGGCCCGCGACCGGGGGTGTGAATTTTTCACACCCCCTTTTTTGATTCTCTTTTGACGGAATTCCGTGAAAACGTCTAAAAACTTCTGGTGAAAAAACTGAAATTTATTTGTTATGGACGCTTCCTTTCGACGTTTTTCAGATGAATCTTCTTTACAATGGAGCCATGAAGTCGAGAAATCAGATTCCTGCACGAAGCATGACGCAAAGGAGTGGTATTACATGATGAAGAATGAAGAAATCGGAAAAGCCATGACCATTAAACTGGAATTCCCCAACGGGCTGCCCAAACCCAAACCTTTCCAGGAAGGCATCCGTCGGGCTCCGGACCGTGGCTTCCGTCTGACTCCGGCACAGACTGAAATTGCTCTGAAAAATGCCCTGCGTTATATCCCGGAAGAATATCATGAAGAACTGATCCCGGAATTCCTGGAAGAACTGACCACCCGGGGCCGGATCTACGGCTACCGTTTCCGTCCGGAAGGCCGGATCTACGGGAAACCCATTGATGAATACAAAGGCAAATGCACCGAAGGCAAGGCCTTCCAGGTGATGATCGACAACAACCTGGACTTTGAAGTGGCTCTGTATCCTTACGAACTGGTCACCTACGGGGAAACCGGCAGCGTGTGCCATGACTGGATGCAGTACCTGCTGATCAAACGGTATCTGGAAGAAATCACTCCGGACCAGACCCTGGTCATGGAATCCGGCCATCCTCTGGGCCTGTTCCATTCCAAACCGGAAGCTCCCCGGGTAATCATCACCAACGGTCTGATGATCGGGGAATACGACAACCAGCATGACTGGGAAATCGCCGAAGAAATGGGCGTGGCCAACTATGGGCAGATGACCGCCGGCGGCTGGATGTACATCGGGCCCCAGGGCATCGTCCATGGTACCTTCAACACCATCCTGAACGCCGGCCGCATGAAACTGGGGATCCCGGAAGACGGGGACTTGGGCGGCAAGCTGTTCGTCACCTCCGGCCTGGGCGGCATGAGCGGTGCCCAGGGCAAAGCGGCGGAAATCGCCAACTGCACCGCCATTGTGGCGGAAGTGGATGCTTCCCGGATCAAGACCCGCCTGGATCAGGGCTGGATCTCCGGAGTTTCCGATTCCCTGCCGGAAGTCATTGCCATGGCCCAGAAATCCATGGCGGAAAAGAAGGGCAAATCCTTCGCATACCACGGCAACATCGTTGACCTGCTGGAATACATTGTGGACCACAACATCCATGTGGACCTGGTTTCCGACCAGACTTCCTGCCACAACGCCTACAACGGCGGCTACTGCCCTCAGGGCCTGACCTTTGAGGAACGGACCAAGATGCTGGCAGAAGATCCGGCCAAGTTCCGGGAACTGGTGGACAAGACCCTCCATGCCCACTTCGAAGCCCTGAAGAAGATCACCGCCCGGGGCGTGTACTTCTTCGACTACGGCAACTCCTTCATGAAAGCCGTGTTTGATTCCGGGGTAAAGGAAATCTCCAAGAACGGTGTGGACGACAAAGACGGGTTCATCTGGCCCTCCTACGTGGAAGACATCATGGGACCCCAGCTGTTCGACTACGGCTACGGACCCTTCCGCTGGGTATGCCTGTCCGGCAAACCGGAAGACCTGCACAAGACCGATATGGCGGCCATGAGCTGCATCGACGTGAACCGCCGGTACCAGGATCGGGACAACTACAACTGGATCCGGGATGCAGAAAAGAACAAACTGGTGGTGGGCACCCAGGCCCGTATCCTGTACCAGGATGAAGTAGGCCGTGTGAACATCGCCCTGAAATTCAACGAACTGGTCCGGAACGGGGAAATCGGGCCTGTCATGATGGGCCGTGACCATCACGACGTATCCGGTACGGACTCTCCCTTCCGGGAAACCTCCAACATCAAGGACGGCTCCAATGTAATGGCTGACATGGCAGTCCAGTGCTTCGCCGGGAACGCAGCCAGAGGCATGAGCCTGTGCGCCCTCCACAACGGCGGCGGCGTGGGCATCGGCAAAGCCATCAACGGCGGCTTCGGTCTGGTGCTGGATGGCAGCCACCGGGTGGATGAAATCATCCGCAGCTCCCTGAGCTGGGATGTAATCAGCGGTGTGGCCCGCCGGTCCTGGGCACGGAACGAACACGCCATGGAAACGGCTGTGGAATTCAACAAGACCCGTCACGGCATCGGGCAGATCACCCTGCCGTACCTGACCGACGAAAAACAGATCAAAGACGCAGTGGCCAAGGTTTATCCCAAAGCCCATGTGATCAAAGACTGATCCACAGGAACCATACAGAATCAAAGGGCTGCTGCACGGATACCGTGCAGCAACCCTTTTGTGGCAGAACTGAAGGAGGAAAGGCAATGATTGACAGACTGCTGATCAAACATGCGGCCCAGATTGTGACCCCGGAAGGGAATACCGCCCGTCATGGCCGGGAAATGAAACAGCTGAAGATCTACGAGAACCAGTCCATCCTGATTGAAAACGGGAAGATCCGCAGCATCGGGAACCAGCCGGACTGGGAGAAACTGGTGCCGGCGGACAAACAGATCGACGCCACCGGCAAGGCGGTGCTCCCCGGGTTCGTGGATTCCCACACCCACCTGGTGTTCGGGGGCTACCGGCCCGATGAATTCCTCTGGCGGATGGGCGGCATGAGCTATATGGAAATCATGGAACGGGGCGGGGGCATCCTGAACACCATGAAGGCCACCCGGGAAGCCAGCCGGGAAGAGCTGGTGGACCACAGCATGGACTTTTTGAAGAAGATGCTGGCCATGGGGGTCACCACCGTGGAAGCCAAAAGCGGCTACGGCCAGGATCATGATACGGAAATCAAACAGATGGAAGTGGTCCGGGACCTGAACGAAAAGCAGCCCATCGAGCTGGTGTCCACCTTCCTGGGGGCCCATGCGGTGCCGCCGGAATACAAGGACCGGGGGGATGACTTCATCGAATTCCTCCTGAAGGATGTAATGCCGGAAGTGGCGGAAAAACACCTGGCGGAATTCTGCGACGTGTTCTGCGAAAAAGGGGTGTTCTCCATTGAACAGAGCCGGCACCTGCTGACGGAAGCCCGGAAGATGGGCTTCAAGCTGAAAATCCATGCAGATGAGATCGTCAGCCTGGGCGGGGCGGAACTGGCCGGGGAACTCCACGCCACCAGTGCGGACCATCTGCTCCATGCTTCCGATGCAGGGATCCGGGCCATGGCGGACAACGGGGTGGTGTCCACCCTGCTGCCCACCACCGCCTTCTGTCTGAAAGAACCCTTTGCCCGGGCCCGGGAAATGATCGACGCCGGCTGCGCCGTAGCCCTGGCCACGGATTTCAACCCGGGAAGCGGCTTCACCTTCTCGGTGCCCCTCATGATCGGCCTGGCGGTGATCTACATGAAGATGAGTGCGGAAGAAGCCATCACCGCCCTGACCCTGAACGGGGCCGCGGCCCTGGACCGGGCGGACCGGATCGGTTCCCTGGAGCCGGGGAAACAGGCGGACCTGGTGATCCTCCAGTATCCGTCCTACAAATTCCTTCCCTACCATACAGGGGTCAACATTGTGGAAACCGTCATCAAAAAAGGAAAAGTGGTGGTCCGGTAAGCCTGCCGGCTGCCCTGGCTCAACAGAAGAGGGTGCTGCACATTGGGTGCAGCACCCCCTTCTTTTCTTTCTTTTCCGTTTATATTATAATAGTACTGATTACTATGACAATTTGAGGGGCCTTACGGGAGTTGGTAATTTTTACATAAAATTTCTCTGATGAGGTGTGGAAACATGACGAGTCTGATCCAAGCGCGGTTTTTAGGCGCTCCTGTTATCCAGAAAGACGGGAAGGAAATCTTCTTTCCCTATAATAAAGTCAATGCACTGGTATACTACCTGCTGGTGAAGGGCACGGTGATGCGGGATGAACTGAGCGGTGTGCTGTGGGCGGACAAGCCCGATGCCATTGCCCGGAAAAATCTCCGGAATGCCATTTACGAAACCAAGAAGATCCTGGGACCGGATGTGTTCATTTCGCCCCGGAAAGCCATTATCAAGGTGAATCCGGAAATCCGGGTCCAGGTGGATGTGAAGGAATTCGAGGTGGATCCGGGCCGGAACTTGGAACTGTATCAGGGTGCCTTCCTCCAGGGGTTCTTCATCAAGGATGCGGCAGAGTACGAAAACTGGTATCTGACGGAACGGGACCGTCTGGAAGGACTGTACATGGATGCCCTGCTCCAGAAACTGAAGGAAGCGGTGGCTGTCCGGAATCAGGCCAAGGTGACCCGGTACGGCCGGATGCTCATTGCCCATGATCCCTACGATGAATCCATCTATACCCTGCTGCTCCGGACGTATTGTGAGCAGGGAAACATGAAGCAGGCTACGGAACTGTATGAGGAAATGAAGAAGCTGTTCCGGGAAGAGCTCCAGAGCAATGTGCCTCCGGAAATCGAAGAGCTGATGAAACGGACCCTCCATGAGGAAAAGCAGGAGAAAAAAGAGCAGGGGATCCTGAAACCCCGGCCCAAAGGCAGCCTGACCGGACGGGAACGGGAACTCCAGCTGGTGAACAGGATGCTGGAAGAGTTCCTCCAGGGCAGGAACAGCGATACCCTGCTGATCCGGGGAGAAGCCGGCTGCGGCAAGACCATCCTGAAGGATGCCCTGGTGGAGGAACTGCCTCCGGAAGTGACGGTGATCCAGACCAACTGCTTCAAACCGGAACAGAACATCCTGCTCCGGCCCTGGACCGGAATCGTGGAGGGGCTGGGGAACCTGATCCGCCGGGAAAAGATCCCGGTGCCCAACATGGATCCCTCCCGGCTGTATGAACTGTTCCCCCAGATGGACATGAGCGGGGACCGGGAAGCGGGACTGGCGGAAATCAAGGATCTGCTGAAATTCGACGCCATTTTCCACACCCTCTACACGGTGATGGAAAATGTGGGGGAAAGCCGGCAGCTGCTGTTTATCTTTGAGGACATCCAGTGGATGGATCCTCTCAGCCTGTCTTTGTTGAGCAGTCTGATCCTCCACAAGAAATCCTCCCGGTTCATGTTCCTGCTGACCGCCCAGCCTTCCCAGGACAAGAACTATCAGAAATTCGAGACCTCCGTCTCCATGTACCACAAGCTCCGGCTGTTGGAACTGGCCCCCCTGGACAGGGAGACCGTCCGGCTCTTTGCCCTGGACATGGAACTGCCGGTGCCGGTGGATGACCATCTGGTGGACCGGCTGCTGGAAGAATCGGAAGGGAACCTGTTCCTGCTCCGGGAATGCCTGAAGGCCCTCAAGACCACCGGCAGTCTGGAAAACCTGACGGAAAACATGCGGAATATTTTCAAATCCAACTGTTTCGCTCTTACCGATGACCAGCGGAAGATCCTGGACTTCATTTCCCTGTTCTACGACGGGGCGCCTCTGGCCATGATCTCGGAATACATGCATATGAACAGCCTCCAGGCCCTGGAAAACCTGGAGGTGCTCCGGAACAACAACTTCATCCGGCCGGTGCCCCAGCAGCCGGAAGTGATCTATGAAATTGTCCAGCAGAAGCTGAAAGAATACATCCACCAGCAGATCTCCCTGGAAAAACAGAAGATCCTCCACAGCTACATCGCCGGACTCTGGGAAAAGCGGCTTACCCATTCCCCCCAGGACATCCGGCTGTACCACCATCTGGAATACCATTACCAGGAGGCCGGAGAACTGGTGAACATGGGCCGGTACAAACTGAAGATCCTTATGTATTATCTGAACTTCAGCAATGAACTGTTCCCTGTGCTCAGCAGTGCGGATATTATGCCCGACGATGACAAGAGCCGGTACATCGAGTCCAATCTGGGCAAATTCCTGGCGGAAGTGGACGAGATGATGCACACCATCAAGCGGACCTGCGGGGAGACTCCGGAAGTCCGGGACCTGGAAATGAACTACCTGCACCTGATGGGCCGGCACTACATCCGGGTGGGAGAATACGAAAAAGGGGTCCGGAACATTCTGAGCCTGATCGAACAGGCGGCAGAAGTCCACAACCGGGACTACATGCTCATGGGCTATAAGCAGATGATCTACTACGATATCCAGATCGGCAACACGGAAGAAATGAAGAACTATCTGGAAGTGGCCCTGAACCTGGCGGACGAATGCAACTACCACAAGGAAATGGGGATCCTGCTCCGGCTCAAGGGCCTCAACATGATCATGCAGGGGAATTTCCCGGAAGCAGAACGGCTGCTGAAGGAATCCATCTCCACCTTCATGGTGACCCAGAATGTCCAGCGGCGCTATGCCCTGAACATTGCCGGAGCCTACAACTACCTGGGGGAGATCCGTCGGGGAGAGGGAAAGTTCCAGGAGGCCCTGGACTGCTACGACAAGGCCCTGGACTATGCCAGGGATCAGGAAGCCTACAGTTCCTGGGTGGTCTTTTCCTGCAATGCAGGGGTCACCTGTTACAATATGGGGCAGTTCGACCGGGCCAAAAAGTATTTTCTCCAGGCCTATGAACTGTTCCCCCGGTATGTGTTCTACTGGCGTCATCCCATAGTGGAATCCTACCTGGCCCTTTTGTCCATGCGGGAAGGAAAGGAAAAGGAGGCGGTCCGGTTCCTGGATGATGCTCTCCACAAACTGGGGAACATGAACAATCCCCGGGAGGCAGGCTATGTATACATGGCCATCGCCCTTTTGAAGAAGGACCATCCGGACAGCGGGATCGCCCGCCATTACGAAGGGAGCCTGGGGTCCTATGCCACCCGGGCCCTCCAGGTGCTGGATCCCTACCGGGACACCTGGGAACGGAAGCAGATGGAAGCGTTGTTTTGAGAAATCAAAGGAGGAATGAACCATGGTAACGTTGAAGAAAGTGGCGGAAGTCCTGGAAGCCCAGGTGGTTTCCGGACAGGAAGGGATGGACCGGACGGTGAACCAGGCCTGCGGCAGCGACATGATGAGCGATGTGCTGGCCTATGCCAAGGAAGATTTTGTACTGCTCACCGGGCTCCTGAACATCCAGGTGGTCCGGACGGCGGACGTGAGCGATGCAGCGGCTCTGATCTTTGTCCGGGACAAGCATCCGGAACAGGATGTGCTGCTGGCGGCCCGGAGCAAGGGGATCCCGGTGCTCTACACCCGGTGCACCATGTTCGAGGCCTGCGGCCGGCTGTATGAGCTGGGGCTCCGGGGCTGCTCCGGCAAGGACCGGAAATAGCCGTCATGGAGGAAAAATACACGGTGATCCCCAATGACTTTGAACGGGCCGGGGCGGCTTCCACATCCCTGAAAGGAATGCTCAAGCAGCTGGGACTGGCTCCGGAACTGATCCGGCGGATCGCCATCGGAACCTATGAAGGGGAAATGAACTGTCTGATCCATGGGGGCGGGGGAGAGATCCGGGCCGATCTGGATCCGGAAAAGGTCACCATCACCATCGAGGACCATGGCCCCGGGATCCCGGATGTGGAAAAAGCCATGCGGGAAGGCTGGTCCACTGCGTCCGCCAAGATCCGGGCCATGGGGTTCGGGGCCGGCATGGGGCTGCCCAACATGAAGAAAGTTTCCGATGCCATGAAAATCGATACCCAGGTGGGGAAAGGGACCCGGGTGACCCTGGAGTTCCGGCTGGCCCACTGAGTAAGGGGAAGGAAAAGCAGGTGAAAACCGGTGAGTGAAGCCTATCTCAATTCGGTCCGAGTCAACCGGGAAAAATGCACCGGGTGCCTGATCTGTGTGAAGGAATGTCTGGTCCAGGCCATCCGGGTCCGGCAGGGAAAAGCGGTGATCCTTTCGGACCGGTGCATCGACTGCGGGGAGTGCATCCGCTGCTGTCCCACCCGGGCCATGGAAGGATGGGCGGACCCGCTGACGGAACTGAAGAAGTACAAAGTGAACATTGCTCTGGCCACCCCTTCCTTTTACGCCCAGTTCGACGGGAACATCGCCGCCTCCGTGATCTGGGAGGGGCTCCGGGAACTGGGGTTCGACACGGTGTTCGACGTGGCTTTGGCCGGGGACTATATCAGCGACGAAATGGAGCGGTACATCGCCCATTACAAGGGCCCCTTCCCCCTGATCTCCTCCGCCTGCCCGGCGGTGCTCCGGCTGATCCAGACCAAGTATCCGGAACTGGTGAAGCAGGTGCTCCCGGTACTGGCACCGGCGGAAGCGGCGGCCATCTATACCCGGCGGGAAACCACCCGGCGGCTGCAACTGGCCCCGGAGGAAGTGGGGATCTGGTTCATTTCTCCCTGCCCCGCCAAGGGCACCAACATCCACCAGTCCGTGGACGTGGCCCACACGGCGGTCACCGGATCCTTCACCATTTCTTCCATCTATGGGCCTCTGACCCAGGCCATCAAGCATGTGCAGGAAACCCGGTATGAGGTGCCGGAAGCCACCCTGGGCTCTTCCTACAGCCTCAGCTGGGGAAGCTGGCGGGGGGAACTGGAATCCACCGGCCTGACCAATGCCCTGGCGGCCCAGGGGCCGGAAGAGGTGGACGAACTGCTGGAACAGGTAAGCATGGCCAAACTCAGCGATGTGCGGTACGTGTGCTGTTACAGCTGTGCAGGGGGCTGCATCGGAGGGCCCTGTGTGGCGGTGAACAAGTACGTGGCCGCCAAGAATCTCCGGGTGCGGGTGGACCGCCGGCGGAACCGGGAAAATGCGGACCGGGAGACCGCCATGGCCCGCTGCCGGATCATCGAGGATTTCCCGGCTTCCTGGAAGTACATCAAGCCCCTGGAACCCCGGCCCCATCCGCCCCTGGCCAGGGATTTCGGCGAGGCCCTGGAGAAGATGGGCCAGCTGAAGAAACTGGAAAAAGAGTTCCCCCAGCTGGACTGCGGGGCCTGCGGAGCCCCCACCTGCCGGGCTTTTGCGGAAGACGTGGTCCGGGGCTATGGAGAAAAGGAGGGGTGCATCTTCCTGCGAAAGAAAAAGGAAAAATGAGGAAAAATCAGAGAATGTTCAAAAAATAACAGAAAAAGGACAGCTGTCCGGTTAAATTTCCAGAGCTGTCATGTCCTTTTTCCTTGCAAGTTGGCGGAAATATTGTTATTATTTATGACGTGGATTCTATTTTTAAATATTCAGATAGAATCTCCAGACGAGAAGCCTATCAGGCAAACAGGAGGAAGAGCAAATGATCGATATTACGGATCGAGTCCATTGTGCCGCAGCACTCAGCAAGATCACCACAGCTGAAAAAGCGGCAGAAATGATTCAAGACGGCATGAACCTGGGCATGAGCGGATTTACCCCTTCCGGGTATCCCAAAGCAGTACCCCTGGCTCTGGCTGCCAGAGGAAAGGAACATCCCTTTAAAGTCAATGTCTGGACTGTGCTCCCTGGACCTGAAATCGATACGGCCATGGTGGAGGCAGGGATCGTAGGCAACCGGATGCCCTACCAGACCGACAAAAACTGCCGGAACGCCATCAACAACGGCCAGATCCGGTATCTGGACACCCATATCAGCACCTTCAACCAGATGGCCCGGTTCGGCTTCCTGCCGGATCACCGGGATGTGGATGTGGCCATCATCGAAGCCTGCTCCATCAAGGACCTGGGCAAAGGGAAGATCGGCATCATCCCCACCACCAGCCTGGGGGGCAGCTGCGGCTATGTCCAGAGCGCCAAGAAAGTCATCGTGGAAGTGAACGTAACCCAGCCTCTGGGCCTGGAAGGGATGCACGACTGCTATGTGCCCCTGGATCCTCCCTACCGGAAGATCATTCCCATCGAACGGCCGGAAGACCGGGTAGGGACTCCCTACATTCCCTGCGACCTGGACAAGGTGGCAGCCATCGTTCCCTGCGATATCCCCGATACCCCCAGCAAACTGGCGGCCATTACCGATGATGCCCGGGCCATGGGGGGCAACCTGGTGGAATTCCTGAAAAACGAAGTAAAGGCCGGCCGGCTGCCCAAGAACCTGCTGCCCCTCCAGTCCGGGGTAGGGTCCGTGGCCAACGCGGTGATCAACGGCCTGGTCCATTCTGATTTCGAAGACCTGACCGTATACACGGAAGTGATCCAGGACGGTATGTTCGACCTGATCGATGCCGGGAAACTGCGGGTGGCTTCCGGGGCATCCCTGACCATGTCCGCTGAAGTCCAGAAGAGATTCTACAGCAACCTGGACAAATACAAATCCCATCTGATCCTCCGGCCCCAGGAAATTTCCAACAACCCGGAAGTGGTCCGCCGGCTGGGTGTCATCGCCATGAACACCGCCATCGAAGTGGACCTGTATGGGAACGTGAACTCTTCCCATATCAACGGCACCAACCTGATGAACGGCATCGGCGGCAGCGGGGACTTTGCCCGGAACGGCTATCTGTCCATCTTCTTCGCCGAATCCGAACGGAAGGGCGGCAAGATCAGTTCTGTAGTGCCTTTCTGCTCCCATATCGACAACTGCGAACACGATGTGGATGTGATTGTATCCGAACGGGGTGTGGCTGACCTGAGAGGCCTGTCCCCCAAAGAAAGAGCACCCATCATCATCGACCAGATCGCCAGCCCCAGATACCAGCCCATCCTGAAGGATTATTTCGAACGGGCTTGTGTGGCCTGCCACAACAGCCAGACCCCTCACATCCTGTCCGAAGCCTTCTCCTTCCATGAAAGAATGCTGAAAAACGGCACCATGGAGAAGGAATAAGAGGGTTCTCCAGCGATATTTTCCGAAAACCGGTGGCAACAGGGTCATATTTATGTTACAATTACCGTGTTTTGGTTTCGCTGCAGCCAAGAATCCTTGAAGGAGGTGCGTATTTTTGACCACACAGGAAAAAATTGAAGATATGTTTGCCCGCTACGAGAAAATCGAAGCAGGCGGAGGCGCCAAAAGAGTCGGCAAACAGCATGATGCCGGTAAAATGACTGCCCGGGAACGGATAAAGTCGTTCTTAGATGAGGGAAGTTTTGTAGAACTGGATAAATTTGTAGAACATCGCTGCTCCAACTTCGGCCAGGAAAAGAAATATCTGGCCGGGGACGGGGTGGTGACAGGCTACGGCACGGTTAACGGACGGACGGTGTTCGTTTACGCCCAGGATTTCACCGTGGAAGGGGGATCCCTGGGGGAAATGCACGCCAACAAGATCGCCAAGGTCCAGGCCATGGCCTTGAAGACCGGGGCACCCATCGTGGGCATGGAAGATTCCGGCGGTGCCCGGATCCAGGAAGCCACGGACGCCCTGGCCGGGTTCGGGAAAATGTTCAAGCAGAATACCCTGGCTTCCGGGGTGATTCCCCAGATTTCCGCCATCATGGGTCCCTGCGCCGGGGGTGCGGTATACAGTCCGGCTCTTACGGACTTCATCTACATGGTGAAGAAGAATTCCAAGATGTTCATTACCGGACCGGAAGTGGTGAAGACCGTGACCGGCGAGGAAGTGGGCCAGGAAGACCTGGGAGGCACCTTTACCCACTGCACCCGCAGCGGGGTGGCGGACTTCCCGGCGGAAAACGATGCGGACTGCCTGGAACAGATCCGGTACCTGCTCAGTTTCCTGCCCAGCAACAACCGGGAGAATCCTCCGGTCTATGACACCGGGGACAGCGCTTACCGGATGGATGAAAGCCTGAACACCATCATTCCTGACGGTCCTCAGATGCCCTATGATATGTACAAAGTCATCCGCAGCATCGTGGACAACGGGGAATATGTGGAACCTCACCGGATGTATGCCCGGAACATCATCACCTGCCTGGCACGGATGGACGGATCCACGGTGGGGATCATCGCCAACCAGCCCCGGATCATGGCCGGGTGCCTGGATATCAACGCTTCTGACAAGGCGGCCCGGTTCATCCGCTTCTGCGATGCTTTCCGGATCCCTCTGATCAATATCGTGGATGTGCCCGGGTTCCTGCCGGGAACGGACCAGGAATACGGCGGCATCATCCGTCACGGGGCCAAGATGCTCTATGCCTACTGCGAAGCCACGGTGCCCAAGATCACCCTGGTGACCCGGAAGGCCTATGGGGGTGCTTATCTGGCCATGTGTGCCCAGGACTTGGGTGCCGATCATGTGATTGCCTGGCCCACGGCGGAAATCGCCGTCATGGGACCCCAGGGGGCTGCCAAGATCATCTTCCGGAAAGACCCGGATGTGGAACAGAAGACCCAGGAGTACATCACCAACTTTGCCACTCCTTATTATGCCGCCAAGCACGGGATGGTGGAAATGGTCATCGAACCCAAGACCACCCGTCCCACGCTGATCAAAGCGCTGCGTATGTTAAAATCAAAGCAGGAAGACCGGCCAACTAAGAAACACGGTAACATTCCTCTGTGATTTTGATATAAACCATTCATCATGAGGGAAGAGAGGTGAAACGTTCATGACCGACAATCCTTGGCTGATTATGATGATCAACATGACCATCGTATTCGGCGTGCTGATTGTGCTGGGAATCCTGATGGTGCTGATCCATGCTGTCGATCCCACCAAGAAAGTTCAGGGAAAAAAAAAGCCTGTAGTTGCTAAACCAGCGCCTTCCGCTGCTGCCAGCAAACGGCAGGAAGAGGAAAAAGTGGCTGCCATGGCAGCTGTCCTGGCCCTGGTCCAGGATGAAGACGATATGATTGCAGCTGCCCTGAGTGCTGCCATCGCCGAACACAAAAGAAAAATGGAGCCGATGAATCTGCCCCATCATTCTTTCTGATGAACTGTTGAGGGACGGTTCATTATCCACAAAATCAAACAACTTGAAAACTGTTTAGGAGGGTATTCTCATGAGAAAATTTAATGTTAACGTTAACGGTACTGTTTACACCGTAGAAGTTGAAGAAGTTGGCGGCGCTGTAACCGCAGCTCCTGCTGCCCCTGCCGCTCCTGCTGCTGCTCCTGCTCCGGCTCCTGTAGCTGCTGCTCCTGCTGCTGCTCCCGCTCCGGCTCCTGCCGCTGCTCCTGCTGCTGCTCCTGCTCCCGCTGCCAAACCGGCCGCTGCTGCTCCTGCCGGCTCCGTAACCGTATCCGCTCCCATGCCCGGCAAGATTCTGTCCGTTAACGTAAAACCCGGCGACAAAGTGGAAGCCGGCGATGTTCTGCTGATCCTGGAAGCTATGAAGATGCAGAATGAAATCATGGCTCCTGAAGATGGCACGGTTTCCGAAGTCCGCGTAAACGCTGGCGATACCGTAGCCACCGGCGACGTAATGGTTATTCTCTAATCATCGTCTCCGAACATAAAGGAGGATTTTAGAACATGGATGCTTTTGTGGTAGCCCTGACCTCTGTCATCCAGGACAGTGGGTTTGTGGCTTTTACCTGGGGCAATGCCGTGATGATGCTGGTAGGGTGCATCCTGCTGTACCTGGCCATCGTCAAAGGCTTTGAACCCCTGCTGCTGAGCCCGATCGCCTTCGGGTGCATTCTGGCCAACGTACCCCGGACCGGGTTCGAAACCGATCCCGGCGTTATGCAGCTGATCCTGGGCGGGATCAAATACGAAATCTTCCCTCCGCTGATTTTCATGGGCGTAGGGGCCATGACCGACTTTGGTCCGCTGATTGCCAACCCCAAGACCCTGCTGCTGGGTGCTGCTGCCCAGATCGGTGTGTTTGTGGCTCTGCTGGGGGCCATGCTCCTGGGCTTCAATGTGAAGGAAGCTTCCGCCATCGGGATCATCGGTGGTGCTGACGGCCCGACTTCCATTTACCTGGCTTCCAAGATGGCTCCCCATCTGCTGGGCGCCATCGCCGTGGCCGCTTATTCCTACATGTCCCTGGTGCCTCTGATCCAGCCGCCTGTGATGAAACTGTTCACCTCCAAGGAAGAACGGAAGATCAAAATGGCCCAGCTGCGTACGGTGACCCACTTTGAAAAAGTGGTGTTCCCCATTGTCACCACCATTTTCATTTCCCTGCTGCTGCCTTCCGTATGCTCTTTGATCGGGATGCTGATGCTGGGGAACCTGTTCACCGAATCTGGCTGTATGGACCGTCTGTCTGACACGGCACAAAATGCCCTGATGAACAGTGTGACCATCATGCTGGCCACCGGTACCGGCCTGACCATGAAGGCCGAAAGCTTCCTGACCTTGCAGACCATCGAAATCATCTGCCTGGGTCTGGTTGCCTTTATCGGCGGCACCGCCGGCGGTGTGCTGTTCGGCAAGCTGATGAGCAAGCTGGACGGCGGCAAGACCAACCCGCTGATCGGTTCTGCTGGTGTATCCGCAGTGCCTATGGCTGCCCGTGTGTCCCAGGTTGTGGGACAGCAGGCTGACCCTGGCAACTTCCTGCTGATGCACGCCATGGGCCCCAACGTGGCCGGTGTTATCGGTACGGCTGTTGCAGCCGGTACCATGCTGGCCATGGTGGGCGGCAAATAAAAAACAAAAGTTTTTTGAGCTGTTGCTTCGGCAGCAGCTCTTTTTTTGCAGAAAACACCTTTCTATTGGGGGGATTTTTGCTATAATAAAAGGGATATGTTTTTTTGTCGGCGGAAAAGCCCAAAGGAGAATATTTTGGAAGCATACAAGGAATTTTCGACAACCAGCCGGGAGCGGAGACTGTATCAGTGGGGGACCCTGGCTCTCATTGCCCTCAGCTGGGCCTATGAAGGGTATCATACTTTTGCTCTGGGCCAATTGAGTATCATGGGCTGGGGGTACAACCTGCTGTTTGTGATCCTCTGGTGCTGGCGCTGCCTGTTCCAGTACAGCATCCAGCTCACCAGCGACAAGCTGATCGTGGTCATGTACGGCCTGGGGCTGGAACGGCGGATGACCGTTTACCTGAAGGACCTGGAAAGTTTTTCCAACCATTACAAACGGAGCTTTTTCCGGAAGACCTCCATTAAAAAATATGTCCACCGGTATTCTTCCGTGGATCCCAATCCCCAGCGGATCCTGGTGTACCGGGAGAATGGAAAACTCTGCGGCCTGCTGTTCAAATCCAGCGATGAGCTGATGGACCGGCTGGCCCGGCGGTTCCCCAAACAGTACCTGGAATTTCCAGAATAACAAAGGAGTCATAGTATGAGCAACAACAATGTGTATGTGGGAAAGGTCATCGCAGTCAACAAACAGCGGGCCAAGGTGAAAATCGAACAGAGACCGGGGGAACAGCGGCCCAAGATGCTGGACTGCTGGAATGCATGCGAAGCCAAACGGGGCACCCGGGTGATCGTGGGGAAACAGTCCCTGGATGAAAAGAAGGCCCAGATGATCGTGTACGGGATCCCGGTGCTCACCGCCCTGGCCGGTGCGGCTTTCGGCCGGGCCATAGCCCATTTTTTCTCTGCTCCCGTGTGGCAGATCGTGGTGCTCAGCACTCTGGTGTGGCTGGCCCTGGGGCTGGTCTATGCCCGGAACTTCAAGAAGAGTGTCCGGACCAAGGTGGAACAGTGGACCATCACCGGCTATTTCAGCGATGGGGAGATTTACGACGCCAAAGGGAAAAAAGTGGAGGTTTAAACCATGTTGGGGAAAAACCATCTGACCCTGCTGCTGGTCCTGGCAGCCGGTGCCGTCATGGGAGGCCTTCTGGGGGACAGTCTCCAGGCTTCCCAGCCTCTGGGCGGAGCCACCGATTTCCTGGTGCGGAAATATCAGGTGCTGACCATTCCCCCTTCCACCATGGACCTTTATGTGGCCAAGGTGACCGCCGGTGTGGAATTTTCTCCCAATCTGGCAGCCATCCTGGGCATGATCCTGGCAGGGATTCTGTTTCACAAGTTATAGGAGAATGCTCGTTATGGAACTGATACTGGCCTCCGGTTCACCCCGGCGCCTGGAACTGCTCCGGCAGATCGGCCTGGAGCCCCGGGTGGTGGTGAGCCGGGGAGAAGAAGAAAAAAACGATGCCACCCCGGAACAGCTGGTGCTGGCCAACGCGCTGGCCAAAGGCCGGGAAGTCCGGGACCGGCTGGGGGACCGGGTGCCCATCCTGGCGGCGGACACGGTGGTGGCCCTGGACGGGGAGATCCTGGGAAAACCCCGGGACAGGGCGGAAGCAGCCCGCATGCTCCGGAAACTCAGCGGCCGGACCCACCGGGTACTGACAGGGATGGCCCTGTTCTTCCAAGGACAGGTCCGGACCCATGTGGAGACCACGAAGGTGGAGTTTTCTCCTCTTTCTGAAAAAGACATTGCCTGGTACATTGCTACCGGGGAACCCCTGGACAAGGCCGGAGCCTACGGCATCCAGGGGAAAGCCGCCTTGTTCATTCCTTCCATCCAGGGGTCCTACACCAATGTGGTGGGACTCCCTCTTGCCCCTTTGAAGAAATTATTTGCAGAATTGGACGTGACAAGACATGACACACTATCTGATCCGGGAGATGCTTCCGGAGGAACGGCCCCGGGAACGGCTCCTGGCCAAGGGACCTGAAGCCCTTGCCATTACGGAACTGCTGGCCATCCTGATCGGCACCGGGAGAAAGGAACATTCGGCCCTGGATATTGCCCGGGAACTGACGGGGGATCTGCTGAAGGATGCCCGGCTGGCCCGGACCCAGGACCCCCGGGAACTGACCCGGATTGCCGGCATCGGGCCTGCCAAGGCTGCGGTGATCCTGGCGGCCCTGGAACTGGGACGGCGGCTGGCAGGGGCGGAAACCCAACCCTTCCAGACCATCCACTGTCCGGAAGACGGAGCCATGCTGGTGATGCCCCGGCTCCGGTATGAGAATCATGAACATTTTCTGGTGGTGCTGCTGAACAGCAAGGGGAAGGTCACTGGCATCGAACCCATTTCTGAGGGGTCTCTCAATGCCTCAGTGGTCCATCCCCGGGAGGCTTTTGCCCCGGCGCTGCTCCACCATGCAGCCGCCATCCTGGCGGTCCACAACCATCCTTCCGGGGACCCCACCCCCAGCCGGGAGGACAGGAGCCTGACCCGGACCCTGTGGGATACGGGGAAGGTGATGGGGATCCCTCTGGTGGATCATCTGATCATTGGAGACGGGGTCTATTACAGTTTCAAGGAACACGGATTGTTGTAAAAGGAGGAACATGGCATGCTGGATCTAATGGGATCTTTTTCCACGGATCTGGGAGTGGATCTGGGCACGGACCATACCCGGATCTGTCTCCGGGACGAGGGTATCGTACTGGACCAACCCACCGCCGTGGCCCTGGACCGGGGCCGGAGAAAGATCCTGGCCCTGGGTCAGGAGGCCCGGCAGATGCTGGGACGGACCCCGGAGGGAATCCAGGTGGTCCGGCCGCTCCAGGACGGGGTCATCGCCGACTTCGACCTGACCCGGCAGATGCTCAGGGGATTCCTCCGCCAGGCCCTGGGGAAACGGCCTTTGTTCCGGCCCCGGCTGGTGCTTACGGTGCCCTGCGGGGTGAACAGCGTGGAGCGCCGGGCGGTGCTGGATGCGGCCATGGAAGCGGGAGCCGGGGAGGCTTACCTGTTGGAAGCCCCTCTGGCGGCAGCCCTGGGAGCCGGGATCCCGGTCCGGGAGACCAAAAGCTGCCTGGTGGTGGATATGGGGGCAGGGGCCACGGAAGCGGCGGTGCTCACCCAGGGAAAGATTGCTCTCAGCCGGCTCCTCCGCCAGGGAGGACGGAGCCTGGACCAGGCCCTTGTCCAGTACAGCCGGAAAAAGTATAATCTTCTTATCGGGACCCTCCAGGCGGAGCAGGTGAAGATCGAGATCGGCACGGTCCGGGAGACTGCGCCTCCGGCCTATATGGACCTTCGGGGCCGGGACCTGATCACCGGGCTCCCCCGGCGGGTGACCATCGATCAGAACCAGCTCCGGGAGGCCCTGTGGGAACCGGTCCACAAGATGGTGAACTGTGTCCTGGCCCTCCTGGAACAGCTGCCAGACCTGCTGGCCCGGGATGTGGCGGAACGGGGCATCGTCCTTACAGGGGGCGGAGCCCTGCTGCGGAATTTTGACTGGCTCCTGGCCCGGGAAACCGGCCTGAAAGTGTGGGTGGCGGAAAACGCCCTGACCTGCGGAGCCAAGGGAACCGGCATTGCCGCCGGGAATATGAATCTGTTCCGGAAGGGACCCCGTCCCCGCCGGAACGTGTAAATGGAGAGAAGCAGTGCGAATGAGGAAGGAACAGAAAGTCAGACTGGGGGTATTGGCGGCGGCCATCCTGCTGGTGGTGGGGCTGGTATGGGATGCTTTCCACCGGTTCCCTGCCGTGAATACGGTGCTGACCACCCTGACCCGGCCCATCAGCTTTGTGGTGGGAGGCATCGGCGGCGGTTTCAAAGGCACCGGGAATTATTTTGCCTCCAAGACGGCCCTGGAAAAGGAAAATGCCGCCCTGAAAAAGGAAAATGAAGAGCTGCGCCAGAACAATGCGGAACTGATCGGCATGAAGGCGGAGAACCAGCGGCTGGGGAAACTGCTGAAGTTCAGCAGCCTCCATCCCCAGTGGAACATGGTGTCCGCCAAGGTGATCAGCCGGGATCTGGGAGATTTCAAGGATGTGATCCTCATCGACCGGGGAAAAGATGACGGGCTCCAGGTGAACATGCCGGTGGTGAATGCCTCCGGGCTCATCGGCATTGTGGACGGAGTCTATCCCCACATGGCCAAGGTGCTGCTGATTTCCAGTCCCCGGAGCCGGATCGGGGGCCTGAACCTCCGGGGGGATTCCCGGGCGGCGGGAATCGTCAACGGGGTGGCCGGACCGGATCTGCTGCTGGAAATGCGGAATCTCAGCCGGAATGCGGACATCCTGCCCGGAGACACCATTGTGACCAGCGGCTACAGCGGCTACCATCCGGAAGGGCTGGTGATCGGTACCGTGGAAGATGTCCAGATGGATACCGGCGGCCTTACCAAAATGGCCACCATCGCTCCTTCCGTGGATTACAGCCATCTGGAAGAAGCCCGGGTCATCACCAACTTCCAGGGGTTTGCGGATTTCCTCCGTAACGAGGGGAAAGATCCGGATGCCCAGTCCGGCAAAGGAGGGAAATAATGGTGATCGTTGCCCTTGCCTGGCTGTTTTTCACCCTGTTTCTGTTCACTCTGGAAAATCACTGGTTCCTCTTTTTCAACACCACCCAGTCCCCGGACTTGCTGCTGTTGTTTCTCCTGCTCTATGCCATGGACCAGGGGAAACGGAACGGCGCAGTGTATGGACTGGGTATTGGTGCTTTATTGGACGTTGTCACCTTCAGCTATTTCGGCTGGCACATGGTGACCCGGGCGGCCCTGGGGTACCTGATCGGAAAGAACCGGGTGAACATGTTCGTGGACCGGCTGCCCACCTATCTGATCCTCACCGCTCTGGTGACCCTGCTGCTCCAGGTGGCCCGGGGACTGTTCCTGTGCGTGATGCTGGGCCGTTGGCTGCCGATCCTGCCCCTGGCCCTCCAGACCCTGAAGCTTATGGGGTGGAACCTGGTCCTGGCCCCTGTCATGTGGTTCCTGTACCACAGACTGAAGAAACGGGTCCGCAGCCGTATGGATTATTACTATCATCTGTAGGAGTCTGCCGTGCTGAATAAAAAATATGCTTACCGTCTGGAGTTCATGATGGTCACCGGCATCCTGGTGATCCTGATCCTCATCGGACGGATGTTCTATCTGCAAATCGTCAAGGGATCCACTTACCGCCGGCAGGCGGAAGGGAACCGGACCCGCTATACCCGGATCCTGGCCCCCCGGGGCATCATCTATGACTGCAACGGGGAAGAACTGGCCAACAACAAGCCCGGGGTCATGGTGTCCCTGGTGCGCCGGACCGACGGGTACCGGGAAGAGACCCTGGAACGGCTGAGCCAGCTGCTGAACCTGCCTCTGGAAGACATCAAGGAGACCATCCGTCTCTCCGGAGGCAGTTCGGAACCCATCCGTCTGGTCCGGAACGCCTCTCCGGAAGTGGTGGACAAGGTGGAGGAAAACCTTCGCTATCTGCCCGGGGTGATGCTGGAAGTCCAGCCGGTGCGGAATTATCCCAACAAGGGACTGGCAGTCCATGCCCTGGGCTATGTGGGAGAAATCAGTGATTATGAGATCTCCCAGGGAGCCTACAGTGAACTGAAGGCCGGGGACATCATCGGGAAATTCGGCCTGGAAAACTACTACGATTCCTATCTCCGGGGAGAAGACGGCAGCTACCGGGAAGAAGTGGACGTGGCAGGCCGGGTGGTCCAGATCATGGACAAAGTGGATCCCAAACCGGGCCAGGGGCTGGTGCTCACCCTCGACGCCAAGCTCCAGCGGATCGCCGAAGAGGCGGTGGACCGGCAGCTGAAGGCCATCGGGGCCCGGGGCTGCGCCGTGGTGGCCCTGGATCCCAACAACGGGGAAGTGAAGGCCCTGGTGTCCCGTCCCGGATTCGATCCCAACTGGTTTGTCAACGGGATCAGCGAAAAGAACTGGAAATACCTGAATACGGATCCCTTCCATCCCATGACCGACAAGGTCATCGCCGGGGAATATCCTCCCGGATCCACCTTCAAGATCGTCACCGGGTCCGCGGCCCTGGAAGAAAAGAAAGTGACCCCGGATGAACTGATCTACGACTCCGGCCGCCACTGGCTCATCGACATGCGGAACGCCGGAGGGGAAGCCCTGGGGTACATCAACTTCAAACGGGCCCTGGCCGCTTCCGACAACGTGTACTTCTACGAAATGGGGAACCGGGTGGGCATCGACCTGCTGGACAAATACGCCCGGGAATTCGGCTTCGGCCAGACCACGGGCATCGACCTCCACGGGGAGGCCCAGGGACTCATCGCCACCCCGGAATACAAGAAGAAGGTCTTTGATGACGAATGGTACCTGGGGGATACCTTCAACACTGCCATCGGTCAGGGCTTCACCCTGGCCACCCCCATCCAGGTGGCGGAAATGCTCAGTGCCGTGGCCACCGACGGGAAACGGTACAAGCCCCATCTGGTAAGCAAGATCCTCAATGACGACGGCAGCGTGGCCAAGACCTTCGAGCCGGAGGAAGAGGGGAAACTGCCCATTTCTGAATCCACCCTGAAGCTGATCCAGGACGGCCTGGAAGCCGTAACGGAAGAAGGGGGCACTGCCGCCTTCCTGAAGAACCTGCCGGTGCCGGTGGCCGGGAAAACCGGTACCGCCGAAAACCCCCACGGACTGGAACACGGCTGGTTCATCGCCTATGCCCCGGCCAAGAAGCCCCAGCTGGTGGTGGTGTGCATTGTGGAACAGGGCAGCTACGGCACCATTTCCGCAGCCCCCATTGTCAAGAGCATCCTGGAATACGTGTTCACCGATCCCCGGGTGCGGCGGCAGGGCAGCAAGAAATAAGGAGAAACCATGCGCTGGCATTTTTCGTTGAAAAAATATTTTCGGAATATCGACAAACCCCTGCTGATCAGCGTCCTGCTGCTGATCGCCATCGGGGTGGTGCTCATCGGCAGTGCCACCCATGCCAACATCCCCGGGCCCAGACGGTACAGCTTCGTCCTGCGCCAGCTGAGCTTTGCGGCCATCAACCTGGTGCTGGGGGTCTTCCTCATGCGGTTCGACTACCGGATCCTGAAGAGCCTGGCCCGGCCTCTGTACATCTTCAACATCCTCATGCTGCTGGCGGTGATGCTGGTGGGGAAAAGCGCCCTGGGAGCCCAGCGCTGGCTCCAGCTGGGGCCCATCAGCATCCAGCCCAGTGAGTTTGCCAAAGCCATTATGATCATCAGCCTGTCCTCCTTTGTGGACGACCGGCTGCCCCTTTTGACGGATTTCCGAAGCTGGCTGCCGGTGTTCGGCTATGTGCTGCTGCCCTTCCTGTTCGTTATGAAGCAGCCGGACCTGGGGACTTCCCTGGTGTTTCTGGCCATCCTCCTGGGCACCATGATCGTCTGCGGCTTCCGGATCCGGTATTTCCTGATCATGGGAGGCCTGGGACTGGCTTCGGCGCCTCTGGTGTGGAAAATGCTCCACGAGTACCAGCGGAACCGGATCCGGGTGTTCCTGAACCCGGGACTGGAACCCTACGGCAGCGGCTATCACGTGATCCAGTCCATGATTGCCATCGGTTCCGGGCTTTTTGCCGGCAAGGGGCTTTTTGCCGGTACCCAGAGCCAGCTGAACTTCCTGCCGGAAAACCATACGGACTTTATCTTCGCAGTGGCCGGGGAGGAATTCGGCTTCATCGGCACTACCATTATCCTGCTGCTCTACGGGGTGGTGATCTACCGGGGCCTTTCCATTGCCCTCCATGCGTCCGATGATTTTGGAACCCTGCTGGCCGTGGGAGTGGTCTCTATGTTCCTGTTCCACATCCTGGTCAATGTGGGGATGACCAGCGGCATTATGCCGGTCACGGGGGTGCCCCTGCCTTTCATGAGCTACGGGGTCAGCTCTCTTACCACCAATATGCTCATGGTGACCCTGCTGCTGAACATCAATGCCCATCACCAGACCCTGCGTTTTCATTAAGGAGATATTATGCGAAAAGACTTACCCATCGACATACTCAGTGCTGTGGAAAAACCCGCCCGGTACACCGGCATGGAATTCGGCAGCATCGTAAAGCCGGAAGAGGAAACGGAGGTTTCCTTCTGTCTGGCCTTCCCGGATACCTACGAAATCGGCATGAGCTATCTGGGCTACAAGATCCTCTACGAAATCCTCAACAAGCTGCCCAAAGTGGCGGCAGAGCGGGCCTTTGCCCCCTGGGTGGACATGGAAGCCAAAATGCGGGAACGGGGGCTGGTGCTCTCCAGCCTGGAAAACACCCGGCCTTTGAAGGATTTCGACCTGCTGGGGTTCACCCTTCTGTATGAAATGTCCTATTCCAACATCCTGAACATGCTGGACCTGGGCGGGGTGCCCATCCTGGCCAAAGACCGGACCCTGGAGGATCCCTTTGTATGTGCCGGGGGCTGCTGCGTGTTCAACAGTGAACCCCTGGCGGATTTCCTGGACTTCTGCATGCTGGGAGACGGGGAAAAGATCATCCAGGAAGTGACCCTGCTGTACCGGGACTGGAAGCGGGAAGGCAAACCCGGGGGCCGGCTTGGCTTCCTGCGCCGGGTGTCCCGGATCCAGGGGGTCTACGTACCTTCTTTCTATGAAATCACCTACGGTCCCGACGGCACTATTACCGGGAAAAAGCCTCTGGAGCCCACGGCGCCGGAAGTGGTGTACAAACGGGTGGAACAGGACCTGGACGGGCTGGATTTCCCCACCCATCCCATTGTGCCCTACAGTGACACGGTCCACGACCGGATCATGCTGGAACTGTTCCGGGGCTGCAGCCGGGGCTGCCGGTTCTGCAACGCCGGGATCATCTATCGGCCGGTCCGGGAACGGAAACCGGAAACGGTGATGGAGCTGGCCAAACAGCTGGTACCTGCCACCGGCTACAACGAAATCTCCCTGTTCTCCCTGAGCACCGCGGATTATTCCCATCTGGAACCTCTCATCCGGGAACTGCTGGGAGATTTCCGGAAGGACCGGGTCAGCGTGTCCCTGCCTTCCCTGCGGATCGACAGCTTCTCCGTGAAGCTGGCCCAGGAAGTCCAAGCGGTGCGGAAAAGCGGCCTGACCTTTGCTCCGGAAGCCGGGAGCCAGCGGATGCGGGATGTGATCAACAAAGGGGTCACGGAAGAAAATCTCATGAACGCGGTGGGGGCCGCCTTTGAAAACGGCTGGTCCCAGGTGAAGCTGTACTTCATGATCGGTCTGCCTACGGAAACGGACGAAGACGTGCTGGCCATTGCCAAACTGGCCCAGAAGGTCCAGTGGAAGTACAAGGAAGTTACCGGCCACATGGGGGCCAAAGTCACTGTCAGCGTGTCCAACTTCGTGCCCAAGCCCTACACCCCCTTCCAGTGGGTGGGCCAGAACACCAAGGGGGAATTTGACCGGAAGCACATGCTGCTGAAGAACGCCTTTGCCAATCTGAAGAACATCCACTTTCAGTACCATGATTCCCGGACCAGCCTGATGGAAGGGGTCCTGGCCCGGGGAGACCGGCGGCTGGGAAAGGCCATTTACCTGGCCTGGCAGAGGGGCGCCAAATTCGACAGCTGGACGGAATTCTTCGATTATGACCGGTGGGCCCAGGCCATTGCCGATGCAGGCCTGACCCCGGATTTCTACAACAGCCGGCCCCGGGGGAAAGAGGAAATCTTCCCTTGGGAACACACCAGCTGCGGGGTGAGCCGACAGTTCCTGTGGAGTGAATACGAAAAAGCCCAGGAGGCGGCCCTGACTCATGACTGCCGCCGGGATACCTGCACCGGCTGCGGGGTCTGCCAGAAACTGGGCGTGAAGATCATCGACTGGAAGGAGGGAGAAGTATGAAACTGCGGCTGCAGATCACCAAGGAACCGGGGATCCGGTTCATCTCCCATCTGGAATACCAGAGGAGCATCGAAAAGGCCCTCCGTCGGTCCGGGATCCCGGTGGCCTATTCGGAAGGGTTCAACCCCCATATGAAGTTTTCCCTGGCCTCCGCCCTCAGCGTGGGAGTCACCAGCTCCTGCGAGTTTGCGGAAATCCGCCTGGCGGAAGAACGGCCCCTGGAGGAGCTGCTGGACAAGATCGCCCGGGCCCTGCCCATGGGCATCCACATTGTCCGGGGGGACCTGACCGATGACAAGGCTCCCAAGCTCATGGCCCGGGCCCAGGGTGCCTCCTACCAGGTGAAGGTCCCCTGTGCCGCCGATCCTTCTGCCCAGCTGGCCGCCTTTGCCGCTGCGCCGGAAGTTCCCTACACCAAGACCCACAAAAAAGGCAAGGGGAAACCCAAGACCATCGATGTGAAATACTTCATTCCCCAGGTGGAGGCCCGGTGGCAGGAGGGAATCCTGGACCTGTCCTTTGATATCCGGATCACCCCCACCGGCAGCATGAGGGCGTCGGAATTCCTCCAGGTGCTGGAGGACCAGTTCCAGGTCCCTCTCACCGTGGTCCAGGCGGATATCCGCCGGGTGGATCTTTACAGCCGGGATGAAGCCGGCCGGAAGGTTCCCCTGATCGGGGAAGGCTGAGGGCTGCCATGAATACGATCTTTGTCAGTGTCCGTCCGGAAGAAACCAGGATGGGCACCGTGGAAGAGGACCGGCTCCGGGATTATGCGGTGGAGCGGAGCAGTAACGACAACCTGGTGGGCAATGTGTACCGGGCCCGGGTGTGCAATGTGGTGCCCGGGATCCAGGCAGCCTTTGTGGACCTGAACACCGGGAAGAACGGGTTCCTGACCCTGAAAAAGGGAGAAAAGCTCTCCGAAGGCCAGATGCTTTTGGTCCAGGTGGTGAAGGACGCCAGGGGGAACAAGGGTCCGGCGGTGACCCGGGAGATCACCCTTCCCGGCCGGTATGTGGTGCTGGAACCCTACGGCAGCCGGGTGAGCCTGTCCCGGAAGATCAGCTGCAAAACCAAGCGGAAGGAGCTCCGGGAATGGGCCCGGGAGCTGCTGCCGGAAAATATGGGACTGGTGCTCCGGACGGCAGCAGCCCATGCAGAGGAAAGCGAGATCCGGGCCGATCTGGAACAGCTGCTCCGGAACTGGGAGGTGCTGGTCCGCCGGAGCAAAGTGGGCCGGGGACCCCAGCTGCTGTACCGGGAACTGGACCTGGCCATCCGGCTGGTCCGGGATTATGTGACGGACCGGGTGGAACGGATCATCGTGGACGATGAGAAGACCTGTCAGCGGCTCCAGGAAATGCTCCGGGACATGGGGCTGCCCCAGATCCAGGTGAAGCTGTACAAGGGGAAAGAAGACCTGTTCACCTTCTACCGGCTGGATGAGGATATCGAAAGCCTTTCCGACCGGGTGGTGTGGCTGCCGGGGGGCGGCTACCTGGTCTTCGACTATACGGAAGCCATGACCGTCATCGACGTGAACAGCGGGAAATTCTCCACGGGAGCGGACCGGGATGCCACCAGTATGGCCACCAACCGGGAAGCAGCCCGGGAAATCGCCCGGCAGCTCCGGCTCCGGGACATCGGAGGCATCATCGTGGCGGATTTCATCGACATGGACCGGGAAGAGGAACAGGGGGAGATCCTCCAGATCCTGAAGAAAGAATTCGCCTGGGACAAAATGAAGCCAAAGGTCATCGACCTGACCCATCTGAACCTGGTGGAAATGACCCGGATGAAGGCCCGGAAGAATCTGTCCAGCATCCTGTACACCACCTGCCCCATGTGCGGAGGCAGCGGCCGGGTGGAAGCTCCGGAAACCGTCTATGTGGAGATCCGCCGGCGGCTCCGGAGCCTGTTCCTCCAGGGAAAGATGAGCCACAGCCTGCTGCTTACCGTCCATCCTGTGGTATACGGCTGGCTGCGCCAGCAGGGGTTGGGGGACATGGAACGGGAATTCCACTGCACCCTGAAGCTGGCCAGCGACCCATCCCTGGAAATCGGGGTGTTTACCCTTCTGACCGCAGACCAGGAAGGGACAGGAAGAGAGGGTGACCGGGAATGAAACTGACGATTCCATCCTATGTGAAAACCGTTATGGATGTGCTCCAGTCCCATGGGTTCGAAGCCCATGTGGTGGGAGGCGCTGTCCGGGACATGCTCCTGGGCCGGGTCCCGGACGATTATGACGTGGTCACCAACGCCCGGCCGGAACAGATCCTCCGGACCGCGGAAGACGCGGGGATCCCGGTGGTCAGTGAGCTGGGACAGAACTTCGGGGTGGTGATCCTCCGGGTGGAGCGCCACGGGGTGGAAGTGGCCGCCTACCGGAATGAAACCTACGGCAGCGCTGACGCCCACCGGCCGGCGGAAGTCTGGTACTGCAGGACTCTGGAAGAGGATCTGAGCCGGCGGGATTTCACCATCAATGCCCTGGCGGTGGACCAGAACGGACACATCACCGACTGCTTCCAGGGGCTGGATGATCTGCGGGGCCGGGTTCTCCGCACTGTGGGGGATCCGGACCGGCGGTTCTCGGAAGATGCCCTGCGGATGTTCCGGGCCTGCCGGTTCGTGGGACAGCTGGGCTTTGCTCCGGATCCTTCCATCCTGCCTGCCATGGGCCGGAACCTGAAGAAGGTGCCGGGACTGTCTCTGGAGCGGGTGCGGACAGAATTGAACAAGCTGCTCATGGGGACCTATGCGGGAGAAGGCATGGACCTGATGGTGAAAAGCGGACTGGCGGCGGAGAGCTGCCGGGTCCGGCGGAAAGGCCAGTATGAAACGGTGCCCATCCTGCCGGAACTGATCCATCTGGTGGGATTAGGCCAGAACCCCCAGTTCCATCCCTATGATGTGTGGAAGCACACGGCAGTGGCCCTGGACAAAGGGGACCGGAGCCTGGAAGTGGGATGGGGAATCCTGCTCCATGACGTGGCCAAGGGCCTGGAAGGGGTCCGGGGCATCAACAAAGAAGGACAGCCCTGCGACTACGGCCATGAAGTGGTGGGCGCCGCCCTGGCCCGGCAGATCCTGGAACGGCTCCAGCTGCCCCGGGAGGTGGTGGACCGGGTGGCCTGGCTGGTGAAGAACCACATGCACTTCGGGTTCATCAGCGCCCAGGAGGACAGCAAGACCTGGCACTGGCTCCGGAAGGAGGCCCGCAGCGGCCATTTCCGGGTAAACAAGGAGATGGCGGAAGCCTTCAAACAGCTTACGGCCGTGTGCGTGGCGGATGTGGCCGCCACCAATGCGGCCCAGAATGACGTGATCCATGCCCAGATGTACGGAAAACGGTTGGTGAAGATGGCCTATCTCATGCCCGTCCACACCTCCGATCTGGACTTTTCCGGGAAGGACGCTCTGACCCTGGGGGCCCGCCCGGACCAGTTGAAGGAGCTGATGCCGGTGCTCCTCCGGCGGGTCCAGGACCGGATGCTGGAAAATAATCCGGAACAGCTGGCCCAGGCGGCTCAAAAGTGGCTGGAACGGCAAAAAAAACTGTATTGACAATGCATGGTTGAAGAAAAAGAAGGTGTTTCAGAGAAAACACCTTCTTTTTTGTGTAACTTTTGCAATAAAAAAGGTGCAAAAAGAGAAATTTTCTCATAAGTTATTAGAATTTTTATATATTTGCAAAAAAATCTACAAATAATCTCCCGGGAGATTTAAAAAAAAAATTATTTGTGTTATAATCATTCCGTACACTGAATACAGTAGGTTCAGCCGGAATGCGAATGTAAAAAATATTCACAAAGGGGGATGGTTATTTCTTAGAGGAGGATTCCGGCAGTTTCACAAACTAGGAAGGATTTTAAGGAGGTTTTTGCTTTGAGTAAAGTAATGACGTTAAAAGACGCAATCGCCAAGTATGTGCACAGTGGTGATCACATTGCTCTGGGTGGCTTTACGACTGACCGTAAACCCTATGCGGCTGTGTTTGAAATCCTGAGACAGGGCATCACGGACCTGACCGGTCTGGGCGGTGCTGCCGGCGGCGACTGGGATATGCTGATCGGCAACGGCCGTGTGAAAGCCTACATCAACTGCTATACCGCCAACTCCGGTGTAACCAACGTTTCCAGACGGTTCAGAAAATGGTTCGAAGCCGGCAAGCTGACCATGGAAGACTATTCCCAGGATGTTATCTACATGATGTGGCATGCCGCTGCTCTGGGCCTGCCCTTCCTGCCTGTAACCCTGATGCAGGGCTCCGGCCTCACCGATGAATGGGGCATCAGCAAGGAAGTCCGGAAGACCCTGGACAAAGTTCCTGATGACAAGTTCAAATACATCGACAACCCCTTCAAACCGGGTGAAAAAGTGGTGGCTGTTCCTGTTCCTCAGATCGATGTGGCCATCATCCACGCTCAGCAGGCTTCTCCTGATGGCACCGTACGCATCTGGGGCGGCAAATTCCAGGATGTGGATATTGCGGAAGCAGCCAAATACACCATCGTTACCTGCGAAGAGATCATCTCCAATGAAGAAATCAGAAGAGATCCCACCAAGAACGACATTCCCGGCATGTGCGTAGATGCCGTTGTCCTGGCTCCTTACGGTGCTCATCCGTCTCAGTGCTATGGCCTGTATGACTACGACAACCCGTTCCTGAAAGTCTATGACCAGGTCTCCAAGACCCAGGAAGACTTCGATGCTTTCTGCAAAGAATGGGTGTTCGACCTGAAGGATCATGACGAATACCTGAACAAACTGGGTGCCACTCGTCTGATCAACCTGAAGGTTGTTCCCGGTCTGGGCTATCACATTGACATGACGAAGGAGGACAAATAACAATGGCTGATTACACGAATTATACCAATAAGGAAATGCAGGCTGTGACCATTGCCAAACAGATCAAAAATGGTCAGGTTGTAACGGTTGGTACCGGTCTGCCTCTGATCGGCGCCAGCGTGGCCAAGAGAGTTTATGCTCCTGACTGCCACATCATCGTGGAAAGCGGTCTGATGGACTGCTCCCCTGTGGAAGTTCCCCGTTCCGTTGGTGACCTGCGGTTCATGGCTCACTGCGGCTGCATCTGGCCGAATGTCCGGTTCGTCGGCTTCGAAATCAACGAATACCTGCACAAGGCCAACCGTCTGATCGCCTTCATCGGCGGCGCTCAGATCGACCCCTACGGCAACGTGAACTCCACCTCCATCGGCGACTACCATCATCCGAAAACCCGTTTCACCGGGTCCGGCGGCGCTAACGGCATTGCCACCTATTCCAACACCATCATTATGATGCAGCATGAAAAACGCAGATTCATGCAGAAAATCGACTATGTGACCAGCCCGGGCTGGATCGACGGCCCTGGCGGACGTGAAAGACTGGGTCTGCCCGGCGATGTTGGACCTCAGCTGGTAGTAACCGACAAAGGGATCCTGAAATTCGACGAAAAGACCAAACGGATGTATCTGGCTGCCTACTATCCCACTTCTTCTCCGGAAGACGTCCTGGAAAACACCGGGTTCGACCTGGATGTATCCAAGGCTGTGGAACTGGAAGCTCCGGATCCGGCAGTTATCAAACTGATCCGTGAAGAAATCGACCCGGGCCAGGCTTTCATCAAAGTCCCTGCTCCGGAAGCAAAATAAGACATTCGGGAGGAAGAAGTTAAATGGGTTTTTACTCTATGCCTAGATATTTCCAACAAATGCCTCAGGTGGGCAAACCCCTGAAAAAGGTGGATGCCGCCAATGAAGAACAGCTGAAAAAGATCGAAGAAGAGATCCATCAGCTGATCAAAGCCGCTCAGGAAGCCGGCAAGGCAGATGCTGATGTAAACAAGAGAGGGGAACTGACCGCTCTCCAGAGAATTGAAAAACTGGTGGAACCGGGCTCCTGGAGACCCCTGAACACCCTGTTCAATCCTCAGGGCAACAAGAACGGCTCCGTGGCCATCGTCAAGGGCCTGGGCCGTGTAAACGGCAAATGGTGCGTAGTGGTGGCTTCCGACAACAAGAAGCTGGCCGGCGCCTGGGTCCCTGGCCAGGCTGAATGCCTGCTGCGGGCTTCCGACACTGCCAAGACCCTGCACGTGCCTCTGGTGTATGTGCTGAACTGCTCCGGCGTTAAGTTCGACGAACAGGAAAAGGTATACCCCAACCGTCGTGGCGGCGGTACTCCCTTCTTCCGGAACGCTGAACTGAACCAGCTGGGCATTCCCGTCATCGTGGGCATCTACGGCACCAACCCTGCCGGCGGCGGCTATCATTCCATCAGCCCCACGGTGATCATTGCCCATGAAAAAGCCAACATGGCTGTAGGCGGCGCCGGCATTATGGGCGGCATGAACCCCAAAGGCCATGTGGACCTGGAATATGCCAACGAAATCGCTGACATGGTGGACCGTACCGGCAAGACCGAACCTCCGGGAGCTGTCGACATCCACTACACCGAAACCGGTTTCATCCGGGAAGTCTATGCTTCCGAAGAAGGCGTTCTGGAAGGGATCAAGAAGTATGTAGGCATGCTGCCCAAATACGATCCTGAATTCTTCCGGGTGGACGATCCGAAAGCACCGGCATTCCCGGCTGACGATCTGTACACCATGGTTCCCCTGAACGACAAACGGGCTTATGACATCTACAATGTTATCGGCCGTCTGTTCGACAACAGCGAAATGCGGGAATACAAGAAAGGCTACGGTCCTGAAATGGTTACCGGCCTGGCCAAAGTCAACGGCCTGCTGGTGGGCGTTGTGGCCAACGTCCAGGGCCTGTTGATGAACTACCCTGAATACAAGGCTGCCGGCTCTGTGGGTATCGGCGGCAAGCTGTACCGTCAGGGTCTGGTGAAGATGAATGAATTCGTCACTCTCTGCGCCAGAGACCGTCTGCCCATTGTCTGGATCCAGGACACCACCGGGATCGATGTGGGCAACGATGCGGAAAAGGCTGAACTGCTGGGTCTGGGCCAGTCCCTGATCTACTCCATCCAGACTTCCCACATCCCTCAATTCGAAATCACCCTGAGAAAGGGCACCGCTGCTGCACACTATGTACTGGGCGGGCCTCAGGGCAACGATACCAACGCCTTCTCCATCGGTACGGCCGCTACAGAAATCGCCGTTATGAACGGTGAAACCGCCGCTACCGCCATGTACTCCCGGAGACTGGCCAAAGACCGGAAAGCCGGCAAGGATCTGCAGCCGACCATCGACAAGATGAACAACCTGATCCAGGCTTTCTACACCAAATCTCGTCCGAAAGTCTGCGCCGAACTGGGTCTGGTAGACGAAATCGTAGACATGAACAAAATCCGCGGGTATGTGGAAGCCTTCACGGAAGCTGCTTATCAGAATCCGGAAAGCATCTGCCCGTTCCATCAGATGCTGCTGCCTCGTGCCATCAGAGAGTTCGAGACTTTCGTAAAGAAATAATCCTTACGGAGGAACTGTTTTAATGAGTATCTATACCTTGGGAATCGATGTTGGATCTACTGCATCCAAGTGCATTATCCTGAAAGACGGAAAAGAGATCGTGGCAAAATCCCTGGTAGACGTGGGGACCGGAACTTCCGGTCCCGCACGTTCTATTGCGGAAGTCCTGGAAAATGCCCACATGAAAAAAGAAGACATGGCCTTTACCCTGGCTACCGGTTACGGGCGCAATTCGCTGGAAGGCATTGCCGACAAGCAGATGAGCGAACTGAGCTGTCATGCCATGGGCGCCAGCTTTATCTGGCCCAACGTCCATACGGTCATCGATATCGGTGGTCAGGACGTGAAAGTCATCCATGTGGAAAACGGGACCATGACCAATTTCCAGATGAATGATAAATGCGCTGCCGGTACTGGCCGTTTCCTGGATGTTATGGCCAATATCCTGGAAGTGAAGGTTTCTGACCTGGCTGCACTGGGAGCCAAATCCACCAAACGGGTGGCCATCAGCTCCACCTGCACCGTATTTGCTGAAAGTGAAGTCATCAGCCAGCTGTCCAAAGGAACCGACAAGGACGACATCATTGCCGGGATCCATCGTTCCGTGGCCAGCCGTGTCATTGGCCTTGCCAACCGGGTGGGGGTTGTGAAGGATGTTGTGATGACCGGCGGTGTGGCCCAGAACTATGGCGTGAGAGAGGCTCTGGAAGAAGGCCTTGGTGTGGAAATCAAGACTTCTCCCCTGGCTCAGTACAACGGCGCCCTGGGTGCCGCTTTGTACGCGTATAAAAAAGCAGCCAAATAAGCTGTATACCATGTAAAGAAGGAAGGATCATTATGCCAAAGAAAGTAAGCCCTGGCGTTCAGGCATTGAGAGATGTTGTTGAAAAGGTTTACAGAGAACTGCGGGAAGCCAAAGAAAGAGGAGAAAAAGTAGGCTGGTCCTCTTCCAAGTTCCCCTGCGAACTGGCAGAATCTTTCGGTCTGCATGTAGGGTATCCTGAAAACCAGGCTGCCGGCATCGCTGCCAACCGTGACGGCGAAGTGATGTGCCAGGCTGCTGAAGATATGGGGTACGACAACGATATCTGCGGCTATGCCCGTATTTCCCTGGCTTATTCCGCAGGTTTCCGCGGTGCCAATAAGATGGACAAAGACGGCAACTATGTCATCAACCCCAACAGCGGGAAACAGATGAAAGATGCCGATGGGAAGAAAGTCTTCGACGAAAACGGCAAACCCGTGATCGATCCCAAGACCCTGAAACCCTATGCTACGGTAGACAACATCTATGAAATCGCTGCCCTGCCGGAAGGGGAAGAAAAGACCCGCCGTCAGAACGCACTGCACAAATACCGTCAGATGACCATGCCTCAGCCGGATTTCCTGCTGTGCTGCAACAACATCTGCAACTGCATGACCAAATGGTATGAAGACATTGCCCGTCGGCACAACATTCCTTTGATCATGATCGACGTTCCTTACAACGAATTCGACCATGTAAACGAAGCCAACGTAAAATACATCCGGTCCCAGCTGGATACGGCCATCCGTCAAATGGAAGAAATCACCGGCAAGAAGTTCGATGAAGACAAATTCGAACAGTGCTGCCAGAACGCCAACCGTACCGCCAAAGCTTGGTTGAAGGTTTGCGACTATCTGCAGTACAAACCGGCTCCGTTCAACGGGTTCGACCTGTTCAACCATATGGCTGACGTGGTAACCGCCCGTGGCCGTGTGGAAGCTGCTGAAGCTTTCGAACTGCTGGCCAAGGAACTGGAACAGCATGTGAAGGAAGGCACTTCCACCGCTCCCTTCAAAGAACAGCATCGTATCATGTTCGAAGGGATCCCCTGCTGGCCGAAACTGCCGAACCTGTTCAAACCGCTGAAAGCCAACGGCCTGAACATCACCGGCGTTGTGTATGCCCCTGCTTTCGGGTTCGTGTACAACAACTTGGACGAACTGGTCAAAGCCTACTGCAAGGCTCCGAACTCTGTCAGCATTGAACAGGGTGTTGCCTGGCGTGAAGGCCTGATCCGGGACAACAAGGTTGATGGGGTACTGGTTCATTACAACCGGTCCTGCAAACCCTGGAGCGGCTACATGCCTGAAATGCAGCGTCGTTTCACCAAAGACATGGGTATCCCCACTGCTGGATTCGACGGTGACCAGGCTGACCCGAGAAACTTCAACGCGGCTCAGTATGAGACCCGTGTTCAGGGCTTGGTCGAAGCCATGGAAGCAAATGATGAAAAGAAGGGGAAATAACAATGGCTATCAGTGCACTTATTGAAGAGTTCAAAAAAGTATCTGCCAGCCCGAAGACCATGCTGGCCAACTATAAAGCCCAGGGCAAAAAAGCCATTGGCTGCATGCCTTACTATGTGCCTGAAGAACTGGTCTATGCTGCAGGCATGGTTCCCATGGGCGTATGGGGCTGCAACGGCAAGCAGGAAATCCGTTCCAAGGAATACTGTGCTTCCTTCTACTGCACCCTGGCTCAGCAGTCCCTGGAAATGCTGCTGGACGGGACCCTGGACGGCCTGTCCGGGATCATCACCCCGGTTCTGTGCGACACCCTGCGTCCCATGAGCCAGAACATCAAAGTGGCCATGAAGGACAAGATGCCCGTTATTTTCCTGGCTCATCCCCAGGTTCGTCAGACTGCAGCCGGCAAGCAGTTCACCTATGATGCCTACAACGAAGTGAAAGGCCATCTGGAAGAAATCTGCGGCCATGAAATCACCAATGATGCCATCCTGAATGCCATCAAAGTGTACAACAAGAGCCGTGCTGCCCGCCGTGAATTCTGCAAACTGGCCAACGAACATCCTGATCTGATCCCTGCTTCCACCCGTGCCGCCATCCTCCGTGCCGCTTACTTCATGCTGAAGGATGAATACACCGCAAAGCTGGAAGAACTGAACAAGGAACTGGCAGCTGCTCCTGCCGGCAAGTTCGACGGCCACAAAGTGGTTGTTTCCGGCATCATCTACAACATGCCCGGTATCCTGAAGGCCATGGACGACAACAAACTGGCCGTGGCTGCTGACGACTGCGCTTACGAAAGCCGCAGCTTCGCTGTAGACGCTCCGGAAGATCTGGACAATGGTCTCCAGGCTCTGGCCGTACACTTCTCCAAACAGAAGAACGATGTTCTGCTGTACGATCCGGAATTCGCCAAGAACGCCCGTGCTGAACATGTGTGCCAGCTGGTGAAAGACAGCGGCGCCGAAGGCGTTGTGGTATTCATGATGCAGTTCTGCGATCCGGAAGAAATGGAATATCCTGATCTGAAGAAGGCTCTGGATGCACATCACATTCCTCATGTGAAGATTGGTGTGGACCAGATGACACGCGACTTTGGTCAGGCTCAGACCGCTCTGGAAGCTTTCGCAGAAAGCCTGTAAGAGAATTCTAAAAGAGGCTGTTGCTTAGGCAACAGCCTCTTTTTTTGGTATAATGGAGAAAAAACAAAGGAGAAACCATCCATGAGCCTTTCAGAGGAATACAATCGCAAACGGAAAAACAGTGCAGGGGAAGTGCTGGAGGAACTCCGGGACGGGGACTATGTGCTGTCCGCCCAGGCCATGGCGGAGCCGGTGACTTTGCTGGAAGCCATGCCCCTCTTGAAAAAACGGGGCCGGAAAGGCATTACCTACAACTCCTGTATGCCCATGGCGGATCTGCCCTGGTACCATGATCCCTCCATGGCCGGAACCCTGGACCATGTGTCCTGGTTCTTCAGTGCCCCCACCCGGAAGGCTCATACAGAAGGTCTGTGCAGCTTCCTTCCCGCCGGATCCACCAGCCTTGTCCGGAAGACTCTCCAGCGGGTGGAGGCCCGGAACCGGCGGCCGGTACTCCTGGCTACGGCTTCTCCCATGGATGCCCACGGGTATTTTTCCCTGTCCCTGTCCGCCCTGTTCGAACGGGACATCATCGACCGGGGAGCGGTGGTGCTCCTGGAAGTAAGCCCCCATTTTCCCCGGACCTGGGGGGATACCCTGCTGCCCATTTCCCAGGTCACAGCCTTTGTGGAAACGGACCGGAAGCCTCCCGTATCCCCGGTGCCCGGTCTGGGGGACCTGGACCGGAAGATTGCCGCCCAGGTGGCGGAACTGATCCCGGACGGATCCACCCTCCAGCTGGGGGTGGGGCACATTCCCAGCGCTGTGGCAGAAGAACTGAAGGTCCGGCATCATTTGGGAATCCATTCCGGGCTGTTCAGTGACAGCCTGATGGACCTGATCCGGTGCGGAGCCGTGGACAACAGCCGGAAAGGGTTCCAGGAGGGAGTCTCCCTCTGCGCCTTTGCCAACGGGTCCCAGAAGCTCTATGACTTTCTGGACGGGAATCCGGGGGTGATATTCCGCAGAGGGACCTTTGCCAATGAACCCAGGATCATCGCCCGGAATCGGAACATGGTGTCCCTGAACACCGGGCTGGAAATCGACCTTACCGGCCAGATTGCCGCAGAATCCATGGGGTTTGCCCAGTTTTCCGCCACCGGGGCCCAGACGGAAACCATCCAGGGGGCCCAGCTGTCTCCCGGAGGGAAATCCATCCTGGCTCTCCGGTCCGTGTATGCCGTCCGGAATGCAAAGGGGGAAAAGGTGCTGAAATCCAAAATCGTCCCCTGTTTCCGTCCTGGAACTGTGGTGTCCACCTCCCGGAACGACATAGACTATGTGGTCACTGAGTATGGAGTGGCCTGGCTGCGGGGGGCCTCGGTAAAGGAACGGGTGAAAGAACTGGTCAGCGTGGCCCATCCCGCCTTCCGGGAAAAACTCCTGGCAGCGGCAAAGGAGAAGGGGCTGGTGTAAAGGAGTTGACCGTTGACAGGGGTGTTACTTATGCAGGCAACACCCCCTTTTACAATATCTCCTCCACGGTCTTTTGGATCAGGTCCACAAAGGCCTGGAGGTTTTTGCTTTTGGCTTTTTCTTTTTTGTAGCAGATGGTAAGCCAGGGGTACCGGGCCGGGTCCCCGGTACGGAAATACCGGACCGGTTTGGAGGTGTGGAAGGCCTGGGTGTAGGATTCCATACAGAAAGCGATGCCCATTCCTCCGGCAGCCAGGCGGACGGCTGTTTCAATGTTTTCGATTTCCCTGGTACGGGGAATTTTTCCCAGATCTGCCAGCAGTTTGTCTTCCTGGAGCCGGATCTGCTGGCTGTGGCTTTGGAGGAGGAACGTTTCTTCTTTCAGCAGTTCTCCAGGCAGATAGGGGAAACGGCTGTCGGGCAGGGGACGGGCCTTTTGGCAGAGAGGATGGTCCGCCGGCAATACCACCAGGAATCCTTCCTGCCGGAGCCTGCGGCAGACAAAATCGGGATTTGGAGCATCCTGGAAGCAAAGGATCAGATCGAACTGGTCCCGGGCCAGATCCTGGATCAGTTCCTGATAGTGCCTGTGCTGGAGCCGGAGTTCCACCTGGGGATGGCTTTTGTGGAACTGAGTCATTAAAGTGGGCATCAGCAGGGCCGAAAAAATCAGATAGGTACCGATCCGCAGCCGGTCTTTTCGGTTTTCCTGGAGGGCCTGGAGCCTTCCTTCCAGCTCCCGGTCCAGGGCCAGCATCTCCCGGGCGGCTGCCAGCACCAGTTCTCCGGCTTCGGTGGGCACCACCTGCTTGCTTTGGCGGGTGAACAGCGTCTGATGGAGCCGTTCTTCCAGCTTTTTCACAGCAATGCTCAGGGTAGGCTGGGTAATGTACAGTTTACGGGCAGCCGTATGGTAGCTGCCGGTTTCAGCCAGGGTACAGAGATACTGCAGCTGGCGGAGATTCAGGACCATGGCCGGACTCCTTTCAGCAGAGGGGTTTGAAAAAACGATTGAAAAAATTTATCACTTAATAAAATACCACAATTTGAATTTTCGCACAATGCCCCGTACAATACAGGTATCAGAACAACAACAGACCGGGCATTGCCCGGGGAAAGGGAAGTGACTGGTATGGCCAATGGGAAAACGGTGAAGAAGATGAAGGTGCCTCACACCTTTATCATTATTTTTGCCCTGATTGTAGCTGCGGTGATCCTGACCTGGATCATTCCCGCAGGGATGTATGATTTTGTGAAGAATGCCAGCGGGAAAAAGGTGGTGGATCCGGCTACCTTCCACTATGTGAAAAGTTCCGGGGTCAATCCTCTGAAGATTCCCCTGTACATTATCCAGGCTTTCAGCAAAAGGATCGACCTGGTGATGGTGATCCTTATGGCCGGGTCCGCCTTCCATGTGGTGACCAAAACCGGTTCCCTTCAGGCCATCCTGGCCCTGGGAGCCCGGAAGTTCTCTGACCGGCTGGATGTGTTCATCCCGGTGCTCACCCTGATTTTCGGGCTGATCTGCACCACCCAGGGAGCCAACACCTTCATTCCTTTTGCGCCGGTCATGGTGATGCTGGCCATGGCCATGGGGCTGGATTCTCTCACCGGGGCGGCCATTATGCTCCTGGGCGGGGCCATCGGGTTTTCCACCGGCACCCTGAACATGTACACCACGGTGGTGGCCCAGAACATTGCGGAACTGCCCCCTTATTCCGGGCTGGGATACCGGGCCTTCTGCTTTGTGGTCTATTATATCGTCACCAATATTTTCCTGATCCGGTATGCCAAAAAGGTGAAGGCCCGTCCGGAACTGAGCCCCATGTACGATCTGGATCAGGAGGCAAAGGCTTCCGGAGATGCCATGGATCTGGAAAAGACCGGCATCCTGGACCGGAACAAAGTACTGCCCCTGGTGCTCCTTGTCATTACTTTTGTGGTGATCATTTACGGAGCCATTGCCCTGAAATGGGGTATGAGCGAAATGTCCGCCCTGTTCCTGGTGTACGCGGTGGTGGCGGACCTGGTCAGCGGCGCCAGTGCCAATGAAATGTGCAAAGATCTCATCGACGGCAGCAAACAGATGCTGGGAGCCGCCTACATCATCGGCATGGCCACTGCCATCAGCACCATTATGAATGACGGGAAGATTACCTACACCATCGTCCACAGTCTGTCCTCCCTGCTGGAAGGGCTGCCGGCGGTGGTAATCGCACCGGGGATGGTCCTGGCCAACACCGTCATCAACATTTTCCTCACCAGCGGCAGCGGCCAGGCGGTGGCAGTGATGCCCATCCTGACCCCTCTGGCGGATGTGCTGGGGGTGACCCGGCAGACCACGGTGCTGGCCTTCAACTTCGGGGACGGATTCTGCAACTATGTGCTGCCCACCTCCACCGCCCTCATGGGGACCCTGAGTGTTACCAATATCCCTTATGACCGGTGGATGCGGTTCATGTGGAAACTGTTCCTGATCTGGCTGATTGTAGGCTGTATCCTGGCCTCTATCGCCCAGTTCATCCATCTGGGACCTATGTGATACTTTGAGTGAAGAGTGAAGAGTGAAGAGTGCAGAGTGGGTGACCGGAGAGAAAATCGGTCAGGGACCTGCGGAAGGAGAAAAAGATGCTGGATGAAATGATTGCCCGGGCCAATAACTGGGTGGACGGACATGCAAAAGAACTGACGGACATGGCAGATGCCATTTTTGACCATCCGGAAATCGGACCTCATGAGGTGTTTGCCAGCAAACTGCTGACGGACTGGCTGGAAGCCCACGGTTTTGCCGTGACCCGGGGCATCGGGGGCCTGGAGACCGCCTTCCGGGCTGTGTGGAAAAACGGAGAAGGGGGACCCAATCTGGGGCTCCTGTGCGAATACGACGCCCTGCCGGGCATGGGCCATGGCTGCGGCCATCAGATGCAGGGACCGGCGATCCTGGGGGCGGCAGAGGCCATCCGGCAGGCAGCCGGGGACAATCCTTTTACCCTGACGGTGTACGGGACTCCCGGAGAAGAAAACATCAGCGGCAAATACATTATGATCCGGAACGGCTGTACCTTTGAAGAGCTGGATGTGGCCCTGATGATGCACGGGGGGCCGGCCACCCAGACGGACATCAAATGCCTGGCCAATGCAGAATATGACCTGACCTACCATGGAAAAGCCGCCCATGCGGCCCTGAAACCGGAAGCGGGCCGGAGCAGTCTGGATGCCATGTGCCTGGCCTTCCACGGCATGGAATGTCTCCGGGAGCATGTGACTGACGATGTGCGGCTCCATTACAACATTACCGACGGAGGCGGCACCGCCGCCAATGTGGTGCCCAGTCTCACCAAAGCCCAGGTGATGGTACGGGCCAATACTGTAAAAGCGGTGAAGGAACTGATGGTCCGGCTGGAAAAGATCTTCCAGGGGGCGGCTCTGATGACGGAAACGGAAGTGGAGGCCAAAGTGGGAAAAATCCTGGATAACAAGATCCCCAACCTTCAGCTCAACGACATTCTGATGAAGCATGCCCGGGCACTTCAGGCCCCCAACTGTCAGCCTCCCCGGCAGCGCACCGGATCCACGGATTTTGCCAATGTAATGCACCGGGTCCCCGGGTCCTGCATCCGGGTGGCCTTTGTGCCAGACGGCACCAGTTCCCATTCCCCGGAATTCATTGCTGCCGGGAAAAGTGAAGCCGCCCACAAGGCCGTGGCCTTTGGGGCCAAGATCCTGGCGGATACGGTTCTGGAACTGGTGGAGAATCCGGAAGAACTGGCCGCCATCCGGCAGGAATTCCAGGAACGGCTGGCTGCCGAAGACAAGTGACCGGAGAGTGTCACCTGGTTTCACTGTAAACTTGAAAATCTGTAACAGAGGACGGAGAAGCCCATTCCGTCCTCTTTTTCTTTGGGTGGGTCCTGGACTGTCCCGGTACGGAAAGAGCTTGGAGCGCGAAAAAACGTAACAGCCGTGCTTTCCAAGGAAACACACTATCTATAGTGTTCTTTTGGGGTATAAAACGATTTTTGCCACAAGATATAGTTGCTGAAACGGGAGTTTTGGTGTATCATATCTATCAGCGACAAGTGCGGAACTGGAAAAAGGATTTGTACAGTTGCAGTTTTTCATGTATAATAAGGATAGTTATTCTTAAATACGGTAAATTATCAACAAATATTCTAAGGGGGAGCGGCCATGAAGGTTATCAAACGGGACGGATCCACGGTTTCTTTTGACCGGAACAAGATCGTCACTGCCATATCCAAAGCCAACAAGGCAGTGGAAGAAAAAGAACGGCTGGGACAGGAAGACATCGAAGAGATAGCTTCCTTCGTAGAGCATAAAAATAAAAAGAGACTGCTGGTGGAAGACATCCAGGACATGGTGGAAAAACAGATCATGGTCCGGGGCCATTATGAACTGGCCAAGGCTTATATCATCTACCGGTATAACCGGGCCCTGGTCCGGAAGGCCAACACCACCGATGATTCCATCCTGAGCCTGATCAGCAACAAGAACAAGGACGTAATGGAGGAGAACTCCAACAAGAATGCAGTGATGGTATCCACCCAGCGTGACCTGATCGCCGGGGAAGTATCCCGTGACCTGACCCGCCGGGTAGTGCTGCCGGAGAAGATCTCCAAGGCCCATGACCTGGGGGAAATCCACTTCCATGATGCGGATTACTTCATCCAGCCCATGTTCAACTGCTGCCTGGTGAATCTGGGGGATATGCTGGACAACGGCACGGTGATGCACGGCAAACTGATCGAAAGCCCCAAGAGCTTCCAGGTGGCCTGCACCGTTATGACCCAGATCATCGCTTCCGTGGCGTCCGCCCAGTATGGCGGCCAGTCCGTGGACGTGTCCCACCTGGGCAAATATCTGCGCCGGAGCCGGGAAAAATTCCGCAAGCGCCTGATTGAAACTACCCATGGCCAGCTGCCGGAAGAAGAAATGGAAGCCATCCTGGACAGCCGGATGAAGGACGAACTGGCCAGCGGCGTCCAGACCATCCAGTACCAGATCAACACCCTGATGACCACCAATGGGCAGTCTCCCTTTGTGACGCTGTTCCTGCACCTGGACCCCAATGACGAATACATCGAAGAAAATGCCCAGATCATTGCGGAAATCCTCCGGCAGCGGCTGGAAGGCATCAAAAACGAAGTGGGCGTCTATGTGACCCCGGCCTTCCCCAAACTGGTCTATGTGCTGGATGAATTCAACTGCCTGAAAGGCGGCAAATATGACTACCTGACCAAACTGGCGGTCCAGTGCTCCATCAAACGGATGTATCCGGACTATATTTCCGCCAAGAAGATGCGGGAAATCTACCAGGGGAACGTGTTCTCCCCCATGGGCTGCCGGTCCTTCCTGTCTCCCTGGAAGGATGAAAAGGGCAACTACAAGTTCGAAGGCCGGTTCAACCAGGGGGTTGTGTCCCTGAACCTGCCCCAGATCGGGATCCTGGCCAAAGGGGACGAGGAAAAGTTCTGGAAGCTGCTGGATGAACGGCTGGAACTGTGCTACGATGCTCTGATGGTCCGGCACAATGCCCTGAAGGGGATACGCAGCGATGTAAGCCCCATCCACTGGCAGAACGGCGCCATTGCCCGTCTGAAGAAAGGGGAAACCATCGACAAGCTGCTGGAAGGGGGCTATTCCACCCTGAGCCTGGGGTACATCGGCCTGTACGAATGCACCAAGGCCATGAAAGGCTGCAGCCACACCACTCCTGAAGGGGAAGAATTCGCCATGCGGGTGATGAAGCGGCTGCGGAAAGCCTGCGACGACTGGAAGGCACAGACCGGCCTGGGCTTTGCCCTGTACGGCACGCCGGCAGAATCCCTGTGCTACCGGTTTGCCCGGATCGACAAGGAACGGTTCGGAACCATCAAGGATATTACCGACAAAGGATATTACACCAATTCCTACCATGTGGATGTGCGGGAACCTATCGACGCCTTCAGCAAATTCAAGTTCGAAGCCCAGTTCCAGCCTATTTCCTCCGGCGGCTGCATTTCCTATGTGGAAATTCCCAACATGAAGAAGAACCCCACCGCCATCGAGGATGTGGTCCGGTTCATCTACGACAACATCCAGTACGCGGAGTTCAACACCAAATCCGACTACTGCCAGGTGTGCGGCTTTGACGGGGAAATCCAGATCAACGACAATCTGGAATGGGAATGCCCCCAGTGCCACAACAAGGATCAGTCCAAGATGAACGTGACCCGGCGGACCTGCGGCTATCTGGGAGAAAACTTCTGGAACGTGGGGAAGACCAAAGAAATCAAATCCAGAGTGCTGCATCTGTAAGGGGGCTTTTCGTTGAATTACGCAACCATCAAAAAATGTGACGTGGCCAACGGCCCCGGGGTACGGGTTTCCCTGTACGTCAGCGGCTGCACCCACCACTGCAAAGGCTGTTTCAACCAGGAAACCTGGGATTTCGCCTTCGGCAAGCCCTTTACCCAGGCCCAGCTGCAGGAAATCCTGGAAGACCTGGAACCGGAGTACATCAGGGGGTTCTCCCTTCTGGGAGGGGAACCCTTCGAACCGGCCAACCAGGAAGTGCTGGTGGGGGTGCTGCGGCACATCCGGGAGCGGTATCCGAAAAAGACCATCTGGTGCTACAGCGGCTATCTTTTCGACCACGACATGCTGGCCGGGAAGCTGGGGGACCCGGCCATTACCCGGGAGATGCTGGGGTACCTGGATGTGCTGGTGGATGGGGAATTTGTGGAAAGCAAAAAGAACCTGAACCTGCGTTTCAAAGGCAGCGAAAACCAGCGGATCATCAACGTGCCCAAGTCTCTGGAAACCGGGACCATCGTCCTGTGGGACGGAGAGGAATATGCATGAGTGAAAAAATACGGCTCCGGGAGCTTCCCGGAGCTGTATTTTTTGTCAGCGGTCAACGGCCCATTGACAAATTTGCAGGCAAATTTTTGAATGGAAACGCAGCTGTCTTTGGCAGATATTCTCCATTGGCCTTTGACCGTTGACGGGGCTGTTGCTCAGGCAACAGACCCATTTCCAAATCTCCCCAAAAATGGTAGAATAACCCTGTTGATTGCAAAGTTTTTCTGATGTTTTCATTGGATTTTGGAGGGGATTTCCATGGATGTACTGCATATGACGGAAGATGCTTTGGAAGCGCAATGTATTGAATGGCGCCGGTGGTTCCACGAACACCCGGAAGTGAGCACGGAAGAAAAGAATACCTCGGAGAAGATTTTCCATATCCTGAAGGACTTGGGACTGGATCCGGTCCGGGGCCAGGGCCACTACGGGGTGGCGGCTACCATCACCGGAAACAAACCCGGGCCCATGGTGGCTCTCCGGGCGGATATGGACGCCCTTTCCGTCAGGGAAGATACAGGACTGCCCTATGCCTCGAAAAATCCCGGGGTGATGCATGCCTGCGGCCATGACATCCACATGACCACCCTGCTGGAAACGGTTCTTCGGCTGCTCCGGCGGAAGGACGAGATCCAGGGCAGCGTCCGGCTGCTGTTCCAGCCTTCGGAAGAGCTGGCTCCCACCGGCGGCGCCCGGTACATGATCAAAGACGGGTTCCTGAAGGACGTAAAGGCGGTATTCGGTCTCCATGTATGGCCCAACTTTGTCTGCGGCCAGATCGGGGTAAAGCCTGGGGCCATGATGGCCGGTTCCGACCGGATCAAGGTGGTGATTAAAGGACGGACTTCCCATGCAGGCCATCCTCAGGAAGGCATCGATGCCATTATGGCGGCAGCGGACTTTCTCCAGCAGGTGAGCCACATTGTCAGCCGGCGGGTGAGCCCTCTGGCCACGGCCACCATCAACATCGGTACCATCCACGGGGGATCCCGGTATAATGTGGTGCCTGATGAAGTGACCCTGGAAGGGACCATCCGGACCCTGGACGAAACCAACCGGAAACGGATCCCGGAATTCATCCAGGGCATCCTGGACGGCCTGAAGGCCTCTGCAGGCGTGGACTGCGAATTCAACTATTACTATGGCTACCCGGTACTGGACAACTGGCCGGTTCCGGAAAAAGTGGTGGAGGATACGGCCCGGCAGGTGCTGGGGGAAAAAGGTCTGGTGTCCCATGTGGTGCCGGATCTGACGGCGGAAGACTTCGGCTTCTACATGCAGGATATCCCTGGCTGCTTCCTGTGGCTGGGCTGCGGCACCGAAGGGGAATCGGTCCACGGCCTCCACAACGCCAAACTCTGTCCCAACGAAAACGCCCTGGTGGTGGGCTCCAAGCTCATGAGCCAGGTGGTGATCAACGCCCTGGAGGCTCTGAACCAGGGTGTGGATTTCAGCAAAAAAGACTGAAGGAGAAATTTTCATGAAAATGGCTTTTATCGGTGACAGCCTGGTAAGCTGCACCAACGAAACCCTGGCCAACACCTGGTATGACATCGCTTCCAAAAAGATGGGCTTTGAAGTGGTGAACAACGCTGCTGGGGGCAAACTGACCCTGGTCATGTGGGGTATGTTCAAAATGGATGTGGTGGATGAAAAGGCCGACGGGGTGTTCCTGTGCTGCGGCATGAACGACATCCTGCTGGACGAACCCATGAGCTCCATTGAAGAAAACATGGCCGGTACTCTGGACAAGGCCCGGGATGCAGGGCTGCCCATTGTGATCCTGGGGATCCCACCTTTGACCCGGATCGAAAGTACGGAAAAGGGCTGGCAGCTGCCCAGTGAATTTGAAAAGCACAATGCGGCTCTCCGGGAATACCGTCAATGGCTCCAGGAAGAAGCAGAACGCCGGAATCTTCCGGTGCTGGACTATGAACAGGTCCTCAGCGAAGCGGAAAAGAAAACCGGCCGGAGCATGTTCCAGGATGGCCTCCATCCCAACAAAGAAGGGTACCAGGCGGTAGCGGAAGCCTTTGAAGAAGTGCTGAAAGCCGCTCTCCAGGAGCAGGCATGAAGCTGGAACACAACCAGCCGGTGATCATGACCCGGTCCGTGATGCTGTCCATGGCCAATTCCGCCGGACACCTTTTCGGTGGCACCCTTATGGGCTGGATGGACGAACTGAGCGGGATCACTGCCCACCGGTTCGTCTGGACCCGGGTGACTACAGCTGCTGTAAAAGGCATGAACTTTTACGTGCCCATCCCCTACGGTACGGTTCTTCAGCTGGAAGGCCGGGTGATCCGGGTGGGGAACACCTCCATGGAGGTGGAAGTGGTGGCCTGGCTGGAACCGGAACAGGAAGACCAGGAGCCCGTCCGGGCGGCGGATGCCCTGTTTGTGTACGTATCCCTGGACGAAAACCGGAAACCGAAAAAAATCCAGCGGTCTCTTTGAGACGCTGGATTTTCTGTATCAGGAAAGGAAGCAAACCATGATCTATTATTTTTCCTCCACCGGCAATTCCCTGGCTCTGGCCCGGAAACTGGCCGCCGCCCTGGGGGACGGGATCTGTTCCGTCACCCGGACCAGGAAAAAGACACTGGAAGGGCCGGCCGTCGGCCTGGTGTTCCCGGTGTACTACGGGGATGTGCCTGCCAATGTGCAGGATTTTGTCCGCAGCCACGCTTTCCCGGAAGGCGTCTATGTGTATGCTCTGGCCACCTGCGGCAGTACCTGGGGCCGGACCTTCCGGACCCTTCAGCAGCTCTTGGGAGAAAAGGGCTGCCATCTTGCCTGGAGCCGGGCAGTACCGCTTATCGCCAACAGCACCATCTGCATGAAGTCCCATATAGGGTATGACCTGAAAAAACTGGACAAGGAGGAGGCCCTGGTCCGGGAAGGGGCGGAAGCGGTGAAAAAACGGAAGGAAGACCATTCCCAGGAACAGGATTCCCTGCTGGCCGGGCTTTTTGACACCTGGCTGGGACGGAAAATCGGGAACTGGTATCTGGCTGTGCAGGTGGCACCGGACCGGTGTGTCCGCTGCGGGGAATGTGTACGGCTGTGCCCTGTGGAAAACATCCATCTGGGGGAAAAAGCGGCGGTGATGGGGAATCACTGCCTCCACTGCCTGGCCTGCCTCCATGGCTGTCCCCATCAGGCCATCACCGCCCGGGGTCGGGTGGTATTGAAAGAAGACCAGTACCGGCATCCGGGAGTGACGGTGCAGGAGTTGGAACGGTAAACAGAGGGGGTGCTGCACGTTGCGTGCAGCACCCCCGTTTTTCTTATTCTTTTTTTGTTCCGCGTCCCTTCACGCAATACCCAATCCACCCCAAAAACACCAGGGCGATGACCATCCACTGGGCCAGGGCGGCGGGGCCCTGTTTGGCGAACAGGTCGTCGTAGCCTTTCAGGTAGATGGCCAGGATCACCAGGGGCAGGCCGTAGGTGTAATACAGTTTCCATTGGTCAGCCAGGTTCCGGCCGGCACCCTGGTTCACTTCCTCCAGGAAGTGGGTCCAGCCCCAACCGTTTTTCCGGGTGCAGAACAGCACAAAGGTCAGACCGCCCAGGGGCAGCAGGTTGTTGGATACAATGAAATCTTCCAGATCCAGGACACCGGTGCCCGGTCCCAGAGGCTGGAAGCTGCTCCACAGGTTGAAGCCCAGGACGCAGGGAATGCTGCCCAGGGCAATGAGGGCAAATACGAACCAGGCGGCTTTGGGCCGGTCCCAGCCCAGCAGTTCCCGGAAGCAGGCAATGATGCTTTCCATGACCGCAATCACCGTGGACAGGGCTGCAAAGGACAGGAACACAAAGAACAGGCTGCCCCAGATCTGGCCTCCCGGCATCAGAGTGAACAGGTTGGGGATGGTGAGGAAGATCAGGGAAGGGCCGGCATCCGGCTGGATCCCATAGGCGAAGCAGGCGGGGATGATGATGAAGCCGCTCATGAGAGCCACAAAGGTGTCCAGAGCGGTGATGGTCAGAGCTTCTCCCGGCAGGCTCCGCTTTTTGTCCATATAGGAAGCAAAGATCATCATGGCTCCGTTGCCGGCGCTGAGGGTGAAAAAGGCTTGGCTCATGGCGGCATAGATCACATTTCCCCAGCCCAGTTTTTCCATCGAAGCGAAATTGGGTACCAGATAGAATTCAATGCCCTTTTCCGCTCCCGGCAGGAACAGGGAATGGACCGCCAGGATGATCATCAGCAGCAGCAGAGCGCTCATCATCACTTTGGTAATCCGCTCGATGCCTTTTTCCAGTCCCATATAGCAGACCAGGAACCCCAGGAGGCAGGACAGGAAGGTCCAGAAGCCCATGGAAAGAGGCTGGGCCAGCATCTCTTGGAAGGTGGTCTGGATAAAGGCCGGAGACTGGCCCACAAAGGTTCCCTTCAGATGGAGCCAGCAGTAGTTCAGCATCCATCCGGTAACCGTGGTGTAGTACAGCATCAGCAGGATGACCCCCGCAATGCCGATGTATTTCAATCGGGGCCAGCGGCTGCCGGCGGGAGCCAGCCTGTCGAAGCAGCGGGCCACGCTCTGGCGGCTGCTGCGGCCCAGGGCGAACTCACACAGGAGCACCGGGATCCCCAGGATCAGCAGGAAAATCAGGTACAGGAGGATGAAGGCGGCCCCTCCGTACTGGCCGCACAGATAGGGGAATTTCCACACATTGCCGATGCCGATGGCGCAGCCGGCGCTGACCAGGATGAAGCCCAGACGGGATTGGAAGGAATCACGGGTGCTTTGCTGTTCTGACATAAGACTACCTCACTTCTATGCTACGAATGATTAATATGTTACAATTTTACAATAAATCTCTGGGGAATGCAAAAAAAAATAAGGGCTGCTGCCTGTGCAACAGCCCATTTTTCATGCTTTCTTTCTTGACGCTGTGTAGAATATGAATCCCAAAAACAGTGCTGCCAGGACCAGCCACTTGGCCAGGACTTCCGGGCCCTGTTTGCTGAACATGTCGTAATACCCTTTCAGGTAGATGGTGATGATCAAAAGGGGCAGCACATACAGAAGGTAATTCCGGAGGGACGACGGCAGGTTTCGGCCTTCTCCGTCATTGGCTTCCGCCAGGAAATGGGTCCAGCCCCAGCCGTTCTTTTTGGTGCAGAACAGCACAAAGGCCAGGCTCCCCAGAGGCAGCAGGTTGTTGGAGACGATGAAATCTTCCAGATCCAGGATGGAAGACCCGGGGCCCAGGGGCTGGAATCCGCTCCACAGGTTGAAGCCCAGGACACAGGGCACGCTCAGGAGCACAATGGCCAGTCCGTTGATGGCCACGCTTTTTTTCCGGCTCCAGCCGTACAGGTTCATGCCAAAGGCGATGATGTTCTCAAATACGGCAATCACCGTGGACAGGGCCGCAAAGGACAGGAACACAAAGAACAGCATGCCCCAGAACCGGCCGCCCGGCATCTGGACGAACAGATTGGGAATGGTCAGGAAAATCAGGGAAGGACCGGCGTCCGGCTGGATCCCGAAGGCGAAGCAGGCGGGGATGATGATGAATCCGGCCATGAGAGCCACAAAGGTATCCAGCGCTGTAATGGTGGAGGCCTCGCCGAACAGGCTCCGGCCGTGGGGCAGGTAGGCTCCGAATATCAGCATGGCTCCGATGCCGATGGACAGGGTAAAGAAGGCCTGGCTCATGGCGGCGTAGATCACATTCCCCCAGCCCAGCTGGGCCAGGGTGTCAAAATTGGGTACCAGGTAGAACCGGATCCCTTTTTCCGCTCCTTCCAGGAACAGGGAGTGGCCGGCCAGGACGATCATCAGCAGCAGCAGGGCGCTCATCATCCATTTGGTGATCCGTTCCACCCCGTTCTGGATCCCCAGGTAGCAGACCCCGAAGCCCATGGCGCAGGTGAGCACCATCCAGAACAGCAGGTTGGACGGATCTTTGAGCATGGTTCCGAAGGTGGCGGTGATGAACTGGGGCGAGGCTCCCACAAAGGTGCCGGTAATGTGGAGCCAGCAGTAGTACAGCATCCAGCCGGTAACCGTGGTGTAGTACATCATCAGCATATAGCAGCCCACGATGCTGATGGCCTTGAACCGGTGCCAGCAGGTGCCGGGAGGTTCCAGCACTTCGAAGCTTTTGGCGGCGCTGCAGCGGCTGCCCCGGCCGATGGCGAATTCGCAGACCATCACCGGGATCCCCATAATGAGCAGGAACACCAGATAGATCAGGATAAAGGCGGCGCCTCCGAACTGGCCGCACAGGTAGGGGAACTTCCACACATTCCCGATGCCGATGGCACAGCCGGCGCTCACCAGGATGAATCCCAGCCGGGAGCTGAAGGATTCTGTAGATACACCTTTCTCAGACAAAAAAACACCTCATTTCAAAATGTGACAATTCAGTGATTTATATTGTAGGTTCGTTGTAAAATGAAGTTGAACAGTTAATCAAAAACAAAAATCCATAGCGAC
>ENA-OROH01000073-OROH01000073.1-human-gut-metagenome-genome-assembly--contig:-NODE-73-length-103672-cov-3.646332_pt1 | contig 103672 bp, 83 predicted proteins | sample MGYA00242125_ERZ509042 | MGnify/ENA primary metagenome ERZ509042 (study PRJEB26280, sample SAMEA2338738) | human gut metagenome | biome: human gut; feature: human-associated habitat; material: faeces... | reverse complement strand
AAAGACCAGGACAACTAAAGGTGATAGCAGAAGTAGTAAAAATACCGACGATACAAGTTAAAGCAACAAGCAAGTGTCGTGCGGTCATTTTCTGTTCTCCCATAACCCCCTCCTTCTTAACGTGGACCCTCTATTTCAAAGGCCCTCTTATCCGGAGAGTGCAAATGTTCTTTGAGAGACTCGGTCTATTCTCTCTAAGGACAGTGGCACCCAAGGACTCATAAAGTCCCCAAATGCATTCTCGTCCTCCCCCGTTCACCGAAAAATGGTCATTTTTAAAATATTGACCTGTGGTTTTTCTGGACAAAATAGCTACAACGTGATCTTTACTTTCCCGTAAAATCACAATACCCCTGATAGAAGGGCATATATTGTTTCCTTTTCACTTGTAACCTCTTGTTACAAGTTTACGAACTTGTTCTAAAATTTGTTCATTTTTTTTGACATTTTGAAGCAATTTATCAATTTCTTTAAAAATTATTCTGCTTTTATAGCCTTTAATTCATTTCTATCAGAAATGAATTAAAGATTTTCATATTTCTTTTTTTTAGGTACTTATAACTAACATCATTCGGCAACGCCAGCCTTTTATTTCTAGCTCACTCCGTTGACATGATTCCCTGTTCCTGCAACTCCCATGTATCCAAACAAAAAAGCTGGACTGGGAATATCCCAATCCAGCTTTTGAGTTCGAAGCCTCTGTAAGGGTTCTAGCTGTTCTATGTTTACTTACCTATGTGTATTAGGATCTTATAGATAAGCTTTGGATTTTTATGAGCGGAAAATCCTTTTTAACTATGCAGCCTGAGCGGACTGAACCTTGTCACCGCGATAATCTTTAACGCCGAACTTAACAACAACGCTACCAACTACGAAGCACATTATTGCAACACCGATACCAACGATGAAGAAGGTGTTCCAACCTGGACCCTGGTAAATAAGTGCCAAGCCAGATGCAGCGAATGCACCAACCAGATTTACCGGCATAAGAACTACTGAGTAGATCTTGTCATAATCCTTCTCACCAAACAACAAGCGAGTGATGTAAGGAAGAGCAGTAGTAACCAAGGGGTACAACATACCGAAGATAAATCCACCGAAGAAGAGAACGGGGAGAACCTTATTAAATCCGCCGTACCAAATTCCGAGAAGTCCAATAACACCAGCAACTGAGCCGAAGATCAATGCGGCCTGGATAGACTTAGACTCAATAGCACCAATGCTTACCTTGCCTACAGCCATACCAATCATGCAGCATCCCTCAAGAGTACCAGACATAATCATGAGGTCTGGAATTGCAACACCAGAAGCGTCTACAGCGCACACGGTCTGGTAGAACGTGGTAAAGTGCTGAGGATAAATACCACCGATGTTAAACAAGCAGCCAGCAATAATGAGTACGTAGAAGTACCATTTCTTGTAAGCCTGCTTTGCAGGAATACCAGGAAGCTCAAGATTCTCAGAAGAGATAACTTCGCCTGCTTGAATTTCTGCGCCATAAGCCTTCAATCCAACATCTTCTGGGTGAGAACGAATGCAGAACAAGGTGAATGGAATAGAGAGAATTGCAGCAGCAATACCATAAAAGAGATAAAGGTCGCGCCAGGTTGGCTCAGTCAACAGATTTGGACCAAGGATAAATTGGCCAATGAAGTTAAAGCAAGCGCCACCAAGACCGGTCATAGCATAGGAAATACCTAATACCAAACCAAGTTTAGCCTTGTACCAACGATTCAAAAGACCAGCAACCATCAGCCACAGAAGGGTGATCTCGCCAATACCCATGAAGAAGCCAGAAATGTACCACTGCCAAATCTGAGTGTACGTTGACATCAATGCAATGCCACCAGAAACAAAAACTGCGGCAACGGTGCAAATAATACGAGCATCGTACTTCTCGAGCATTGCACCAATGATTGGAGAGAAAATAACCTCTGCAAAATAAACGATTGACATATAGAACGAAACATCAGAAACCTGAAGTCCCAAATAATTTGCTACAGGACGGTAGCAAAGGCCAGGGCAACTAAAGGTAATAGCTGCAGGGCCGAACGTACAAGTGATGCACGTAAGAAGAACCAAGAAATGACGCACGGTCATTTTCTGGGTGTTCGCAGAACCAGCCATGATCCTACCTTTCCGGAGCGTAACAGCTGAAGCTATTCAATGCTCCACACTTTTTCCTTTACTTTCAATACAACAAGTAGTGCCTTCGCTTTGCGATACGCTTCCCACTTCACGCGATGCCGAAAAGCGATGAAATAGCAAAGTATTCATCGCATTGCATGTCATGTTCAGGGTTTTCGTAAAGCGACTCCACTGAGGTGAACCCTCGCTAATAATTTTGAAGTTCACATTTCCTTCATAACATGGTCAGATATTTTGACCTGCCCACTTGACTGGAATACAAATTTATGCGTCTCAAGTATGAATGTCTATTTTTATAAATGATTCGGATATATTTCTATAGGTTTCGCCTATACTTTACCAACAATATTAGTAAATTGACCAGTAAATGGAAATTTATGAACGTGTTTTGAACCCGTTCACATATAATTTTGCACCTGTTTATTTACGTTACAATAGCGTGGAAATTTTTAAAAAAGAGCTCTTGAGCCGAGTTACCGAAATTTTCAGCCAATAACAAAAATGAATTGTTTTTTTAGTTCCAAGCTTGTTCTGTTGCCAACTTAATCATGTTTTCTACGGCACGCGTTTTGTAGGAACTCTTTCGATAAACCAGATATACAGGATGAAAACCTTCACGAACCTCTTCGATTTTTATGGTTTTCAATTGAGGGAACGGTGATAATCCAAGCGTATTGAGTGAAAGTCCTACCAAGCTCGTATCAGCAACAACAACACTTCCGAGAGTTATTTCGTCATCGCACCACTGGTCAATAGTGATGTCAACTTCACCAATAAGCTCTTTAACTTCTTGTCCAACGGGCGTGTCGGGGCGATAGGTTACCACCCTACTTCCCGTTAAATCTTTAATAGACAGTTTTCTTTTGGAGGCAAGTTTGTGATCTTCGTGCACCACCGCAACAAGATCTTGCGAAAGAATGGGAACGAATTGGAGATTTGGTTTATTTTCGACATAGGCACAGATAACGATGTCATACATGCCCTTCTCTAGGTTTTCGACTAGACCGCGCGACAAACCTTGATACAGCTTTACCTCAATTTGGTTTCCGTAGCGCTGTCGATATTCGTTAAGGAGCGCTGGTAAATAATCGGACTGAACAGTAAATATTGTTCCAATATCAATGGTTCCTGACAGGTTATTAGCCTGTTCTTGGGCAATTTGAACGCCCTTATCGATAACATCAAGACCTTCGCATACGTACGTATTAAATTCTTTCCCATATTTCGTCAAACGAACATTGCGTCCCTGCTGCTCAAACAGCGGAATGCCTAATTCATTTTCGAGCTGCTTGATAGAATTAGAAAGGGCAGGCTGAGTGATATAAAGCTCTTCTGCAGCCTTAGTAAAATGCTGAACCTGAGCTAGTTTACGAAAATAGCGCAATTGAGAAAGATTCATGGTTATTCCTATCGCTTGCCCATTGACTTGATTGTACCGTGAACTTTTTAGAGAAAAAACGATGCCCCGCACTCAAACGGGTAACGGGGCACGATTACATCCATACGGTTGTTATTTTCCTTGTTAGCATCTCGTCTTAAGTTTACAGATTCCTGCAACAACCGAAACAAGACGCTGATCAGAGGTTTTAGTCGAGGTACTCCAAGCGACCGCCATGCTTCTCGCATTCGCGAGCGATGGTAATGCGCTGAACCGTTGGTGCACCTTCCTCAAGCCACATTGCGCGGCAGTCACGATAAAGACGCTCGGTAGGGCCATAAGGAGAATCCTCAAAGTAGCCGTCGCCACCGAAAATCTCGAGCATTTCGTCAGATACGAGACGAACGGTGTCGATAGAGAAGAGCTTACAAATTGCAGCCTTTTCGTCGATGTACTCGTTGAAAGGATTGTTGTCAAAGTCACGAGCGAAGTCGTAAATCAACGTACGAAGAGCGTGAATCATCATCTGCATGTTAGCAATCTTCATCTTGATTGCCTGACGCTGAATGATTGGCTTACCGAAGGTTACACGGTCTGCTGCGCGCTTAAGAGAGATCTCGAGCATGCGCTGAGCCATACCCAGGTTGGAGCAAGCGATATGAACACGAGAAACGCTTAATGAGTGAATTGCCACTTCCATACCCTGGCCCTCTTCGCCTAGGAGATAGATCGGGTCGAGTTTTACATTGGTGAACTTAAGACCTGCATGGCCAGCACCGCGACAACCCATCATATGAGGCATTGGAATAAGCTCAAAGCCAGGAGCATCGTTTGGAACAAAGAATGCAGAAAGGCGAGAGTCCTTGTGGCTTTCTTGATCGGTTACTGCAATAACATAAGTAAAGTCAGAGCAGTCGGTATGGGAAATGAGCCATTTTTCACCATTCAAGATATAAGAACCATCAGGCTGTTTCTCTGCAGTGCAGTGAAGGTCTGCGCCGGTACCGCCCGTTTTTTCAGTAATAGCAAAGTTGCAATAAATCGACTTGTCTTGGAACTTGTCCATGTACTTTGCTTTGAGTTCTGGCTTGCCATAATCGTCAAGAATACGCCAATTCATGTCAGCTGCATGATGAAGATGCATGCGCATTCCGCCAGGTCCACGAGAGAACTCTTCCTGAACCTTCAAAATTTCGAGCTCGTTCAAGTTCCATCCACCGTATTCTGCTGGAAGATAGAAACGATACAGGTCATTTTCTTTTGCTAACTCATAGAATTTTTCTGGGAACGTATTAGTTACTTCAATTTCCTTCTGAAGCTCTTCAAAAGGACCTTCTGCGAGCTCGCGGATCTGTTTGAGATACGCCTGAAACTGCTCGTCAGTAATAGTAGCCTTAGGATTCATAAGCCCCTCGCTTTCTTACCTACTATCGTTGTGACAGTGTTGCTTTCCTTCAAAAGGCCCTTTGATACCCTAAAAGCCTTTCGATAGTTTTATTGTGCAGCTCAGCACAACGGAAATCCAATTCCTTAGATTAGCTCTTTTATGTCTTATTTATAACTTTAGTGAATAGGTCAATAAATTTTCAAAAGTTTTGTACATTTAATAGCATCTGTTTAATTAAATGCCCCTGAAAAGATCAAATAATCCTGATCATCCTTCTGTGCTTTCAACATTATTTGAATTTTGGGTAAATATAAGATACAGAATTGCAAGAAGTCCCGACAGTACTGCTGATATGAGGTTTACCGAAACGGGCACAAACGAAGCACCACCTGATGAAATTAGCTCCCCCATAACCAATGCCGCAATCATAAGTAACACAGAAGAAACTGTGCCTATGCACTGAAGCCATAGTCTTTGACCAAGAGAACATACCACCATAAGCACAGCAGAAAGAACGAATGCGGCGAGCGTGAGCCACAGAGTGGGATTTTGCAACATAGTAATAAGCACCGCGTTGTACGCGTCGGCGTTTTCAATGTGTAAACAAGTTAGAGCATCCCAGCCCAAAAGCGAACCTGATCCAAGACCAGCATACAAGAAAGAGAACAGCGCTGCGAACAAAGTTGTAACAAGAGTATTTTTTATGCGCAGTTCCGCGCCTGCCAAAAGCGGCACCAAGGGAGTAAGACCAATAGAGCCTAATAAAGGTACGGAAAGAACGGGAAACGACTCTTCAAAACCATTTCTACCCGACAACACCCACCAAGCAGCCGCCGCGACAATAAGAAGAATGCCTACGAGATAAACCTCATGAACGAAAAGAACTATTCCGAAAAAAACTAGTGCTAATCCAAAGCCAATAGAAGGCAGTAGGGCTCCCGAGACCGCAGCTAAAAGCAGAATAATCCACGAAGCGGGAGAAGCCCAGCCCTCAGGAATGAACGAGGCGTTAGCAATTCCAGTAAAAGCTGTAAACGAAACTGCCACGGCACTCCAAACACGCATGAATAGTCTTTTTGCACGATATGAAAGACCTTGGAACGATCGCTCTTCAGAAACCGTTTCTTCCTCGGGGGCATCCCCCTCTTCTTCGGCGCTTTCAAAATGTCCCACAATACGCGCCAACTGACGCTTGCCCTTGCGAGGATCGCCTAAACACTGCTTCATTTCCCGAGCGAAATCTGCAACGGAATCATAGCGATTTTCTTTATTCGGATCGAGCGCACAAAAGAGAATATCGTCCACGCTCTCATCAGCATCATCTAGATACATTGAAGGAACAAAAAGTTCAGCACCTGCTATCTTTTTTTCTGCTTCCTGCAGAGTAGGAGCAAGAAACGGATTGTCCCCCGAAATCATTTCATACGTTAAGCTTGCCAACGCCCATTCGTCACAACGCTCATCAAGAAGCTCTTGCTTCATTTGTTCGAGAGGCATGTAGCCAATGGTGCCACCAGCAGCGGTACCGAAGCCATACTCACCCGCCAAGCGTGCCAGACCAAAATCAACCACTTTGACTTGACCTTGCTTATCAATCAAAACGTTATCAGGCTTAATATCTAAATGAAGCACCTTATTTTTGTGAGCTACTTCTAACGCATGAGAAACCGCTTTGAACACCACAGCAATTACATCGGTCGTTATTTGTTCTGGATAATGAGCCAACAGCTCGCCGAGCGTCATACCTTCAATGTATTCCAAGATAAGGTAGGCAGTATCCCCCTGAATTTCGAAATCATATACCGAAACTATGTTTGCATCATTGAGCATTGCAGCCATTCGAGCTTCTTCCAAACCAGGAATGGCCGCCGCATTTAAAGAATCGCTGTCGACAAGAATGCTGCGAGAAGCCAGATTTTCCTGCCCTGATTCATTGAGAAGAACGCCGCTGAGTGACATACATTTAATGGCCACCTTGCGCTGGATACGCGTATCCCACGCAACCACCACAGAAGCAAAGCCCCCTGAACCCGCTTCTTCAATTACTTCATACCTATCTAAAAGAAGCTCTTTCAATTAGATGAACTCCTGAACAAAATACTTAATGAGTGCCGCCGACGTTGGCGTACAACGCTCACCTTCAAGACGCTCCTTATATACTGGAATTCCCGTGTTGATAATTGCTTTTGTCGCAGGAGCAGGAATATCCATAAGCCCATGAGCACACTGAATTGTACCTTTGCCAATTTGGACTGAGGTTGCTTTTACTACTTCAGGTGCCAAGACATACATTCCCGTACAAATTGCAAGCGCATTGCGAATACCTGATGCATTTCCCACTTCATGAAAGTGAGCCTCCTCAACACTGCAACCATGAACACGAGCCTCGGCTTCCACCAAAATATTATAGACACTCAGCAAATCACTCTTGATTTTAGCTGGTAAAACCAAGCTGTGGATAGTTGCCCTTACCTCAGCGATGTCGTGATGATGCTGATCGGGAATAGAGGTCTCTTCCATAAAGGTGTCGTAGCGTTTTTGCTGCTCAGTATCCATCGCATCAAGAATAGTATTAAGAATTTGAGCACGGGTTGCCTGCTCAGTAAAATCAAAAACCAATTCCACAGCAAGAGTCCTTTCTCTTATTCCTCCAAGGATACAGCGCATGCTAATTTGTTTTAAGGTGATTGATGAGATGCGCTTGGAATCCAGCTCCAAAACCGTTGTCAATATTGACCACGCTTACCCCACTCGCACATGAATTCAGCATTGCGAGCAAAGCGGCAACACCACCAAATGAGGCACCGTATCCCACACTGGTAGGCACCGCGATAACTGGACAAGAAGCCATGCCACCAACAACACTCGCAAGAGCGCCTTCCATTCCAGCGACCGCAACAACAACCTGAGCTGTCATGATGTCGTCCACATGAGCAAGTAAGCGATGAATACCTGAAACTCCCACATCGTATAAGCGCGTAACACAATTGCCCAGAACTTCTGCTGTAAGCGCTGCTTCCTCTGCTACAGACAAATCGCTCGTTCCCGCACAGGCAACAACTACCGTTCCGTTTCCCGTTGGTTCAGGCACTTCGCCCACAATTCCAACCTGAGCCACGGGATAATAAGTAATGGGTATGGAAGTATCTAGGAAACGATACGTTTCTTCGGGAATTCGCGTAATCAAAATAGTCTTTTGCCCCTTGGTAAGCATGGTTTCGCAAATTCCCTTTATTTGTTCAGGAGTTTTACCTGCGCCGTAGATGACCTCTGCCGCACCTTGTCTGATAGAACGGTGATTATCAACCTTGGCATAGCCCAAATCAGAAAACGACTCTTGAGCAAAAGGTTCCTTCTTCAGCTGGAGCAAGGCTTCATCAACAGAAAGGTTCTTGTTGGCTACCTTATTTAGAAGGTTTTCTATTTCCCTTTTATCCATATTGCTTCCTTTTTAAGAAGAACCTTTGCTTATTGCTTACTGTTCATACACTTTTAAAAAATCGCACCCACCAAAAGGCAGGTGCGATTACCTTCACTTTTCTCTCTGCGAGCTCTATCAAAGCTGATTCGCAATGACCCCAGGTTTACAAACGGTAATTTCGCCAAACTATAGGTAACTGCAACACCATCAATGATCGCATCGTGCTTTAGCTTAAGGAACGCTCGAATTTATGCACCAAGCTTTTCGTCAATTGTAGGCATAATGGTGCTAATTTCGATATGCTGCGGGCAAATTGATTCACAGGTTCCACAGCTAGTACAGTTTGAAGCGTCTTTACCAAACTTGGTTACTTCTGATTGATAATATGCTTTTGCCGCATCAAGATCTTTCAAAAATTCAAGGTTATAAGCATTAAAATTGTAAGGGATTGCAATTTTTTCTGGGCAATACTCAACGCAGTAATTGCAGCCTGTACAAGGAACAACTTCATAACTGCTAAAGGCTTCTTTTGCTTTTTCGATTATCGCCAAATCATCTGCATCCATCATGCCAACAGCCGCTTTTTGAGCAGAGGCGATATTTTGGTCAACTTCTTCTAGAGTACCCATACCCGAGAGAACTGTTGATACTTCTGGCAAATTCCATAGCCAGTCGAAAGACCACTCAACAGGCGTACGCTTATTCTTGGCCTCATCAAAAGCCTCTTGGACCTTCGCGGGAACATCAACCAAAAAGCCGCCGCGTAAAGGCTCCATAACAATAACACCCATGCCGCGTTCTGCTGCAAGCTTTAAGCCCTTAACACCTGCTTGATAATTTGCATCATAATAGTTCAACTGAATCTGAACGAAATCCCAATTGGCAGCATTCAGTACTTCTTCGAACAGGTCATAATCGTCATGAAACGAAAAACCGATGTGCTTTACGCGACCATCCGCCTTTGCCTTCTTGATTGCCTCTACCGCCCCATATTTCAAGCAACGCTTCCAACTACCACCATTGATTGAATGAAGCATATAAAAATCGATATAGTCTGTTTTTAGACGCTGAAGTTGCTTTGCAAGCAAACTGTCAAAATCATCCTCGGATTTATACATCCATGTTGGAGACTTAGTGGCAAGATACACCTTTTCGCGGTAGCCATCCTCCAATGCCATGCCGGTAATTTTTTCAGACATCCCACCAATGTAGTTAAAAGCCGTATCAACGTAATTCACACCATTGTCGATGGCATGACGAAGTATTTTGATTGATTCTTCTACATCAACTTTATCAGCAGGGGTGAGTGCTTCCGCCTGCCCACCATCCTTCATGGGAAGGCGCATCATGCCAAATCCGAGCGGGCTTACCTTTACGCCCGTTCTCCCCACCTCGCGTAATTGCATAATTCCCCTTTCGACAATACGTATACTTCACCCTCAACCATTGTAGCGCAGGAAACATAGCCGGGGTTTTCCAAAACTTGTGCCTTGCATAAAAGATGATTTCAGCGACCTTAAATGCAAGCATACACACAACCAACTTGTAGAAATATTTTTGCGAAACCGCTGGGTCTTCTCTTTAATCTCGGATTATGACTCCACATCCCGTATTGGCTCTTCCAAACGATAGTTGTAATAAACCCTGTCTAAGCAGTAAAAAAGCGGCAATCTCTTACCGCTTTTACGTGTCTTGCAAATCTGGATAACAAAATTCTTGGAACTTATACATTGAATTTGAAATGCATAACGTCGCCATCTTGGACAACGTAGTCTTTGCCTTCCTGGCGCAACTTGCCTGCATCACGACAGCCCTTTTCTCCGCCAAGAGCAACGTAGTCTTCATATGAAGCAGTTTCTGCTTTAATGAATCCTCGCTCAAAGTCTGAGTGAATAACACCCGCCGCCTGTGGCGCTTTTGCTCCGACAGGAATGGTCCACGCACGTGTTTCTGTTTCACCGCTCGTAAAGTAGCTCTGCAAGCCAAGAAGCTTATAGGCTTCGCGAATTAAACGAGCAAGACCCGACTCATCCAACCCAAGCTCTTCCATAAAGATAGCTGCTTCTTCAGGGTCAAGCTCAGCTAAATCTGCCTCGATCTTTGCACTAATCGGAACAGGATGCTGACCATCAATTTCAGGGAGATCGGCATTGAGCTGATCTTCATCAACGTTGGCAATATAAAGAAGAGGTTTCATAGTGAGCAAGCAGAGTTCTTTAATGGCAGCCTTTTCTTCTTCATTCAAATCAAGCGTAAGAGCGCGATGACCCTCATTGAGTCCTTCAAGAACCTTCTTTGCTGTTTCGAACTTAATTGCTTCATTTTTATAGCGCTTTGCTTCTTTTTCCAAACGAGGTAGCGCCTTTTCGATGGTTACAATATCAGCTAAAACCAGCTCTGTTTTAATGGTTTCAACATCACTTTGAGGATCAACCTTTTTAGAAACATGCTCAACATTAGGATCGCTAAAAAAGCGCACAACCTCACAAATTGCATCTGTTTCGCGAATATTGGCCAAAAACTTATTACCCAAACCTTCGCCCTGCGAAGCGCCTGCAACAAGACCCGCGATGTCCACAAACTCAACAGTTGCAGGGATTATTTTTGCGGGATTATCGATAGCAGCCAACCCTTCCAAACGGGCATCGGGAACAGGAACGATGCCAACATTTGGTTCGATAGTTGCAAAGGGATAATTTGCCGCAAAGCCACTCTTTTTAGTTAGCGCAGTAAAAAGAGAGGATTTTCCAACATTCGGCAAACCAACAATACCAATTGAAAGCGCCACGCTTAACTCCTTACTTCTACTCCGGCACCAAAATAAGCTTCGTGCCAAAGCAAAAACATGTAGATAATCCAAATTTTACGCGAGTTGTCTTTACCCGCAATGTGTTCGTCCAAAATGCGCTCAAGCTCATCAGTATTAAAGTATTCCTGAGCTGTTTCGCTTGTAAAAGAGCTGCGAATACGTGCAGCATATTCATCTTCCCGTAACCAAGACACAATAGGCACAGGAAAACCGAGCTTCTTCTTTGCTGCCCATTTTTCAGGAATAGCTGCTTCAGAAGCCTTGCGCAATGGAATCTTTGTTTGCTGAACCGTAACCTTATCGTGCGTTGGGATATGACGAGCTACATCAAACACGCCACGATCTAAAAACGGAACACGACTTTCTAACGAATGAGCCATCGACATTTTATCCGTCTTAAGAAGGATGTCATTAACGAGCCAAAAGTACAGATCGACGTGCTGCATTTGCTGAATGTCGTCATAACCACGCGCCTGTGCTTCTTTATAGACTGGAGCAACCATGCTTAAAGGAGACTCACACGTTGCGTCTTTTTTCTTCAAAACACGCCGACGTTCCTCTTCGCTAAAAGCAACGCCATTTGCGTTGGTGTAGTACCAAGAAGAAGGACCTGCAGCAGCACGATGAAGATAGTTAGCACCACGAATTCCCAGGTGATCAAAAGCTGAAGCTGCCGCATTAAGTAAAGGCTTCGGAACCCAAGATGCCTTATGGGACTGAAGCGGAGCTTGATAGATTGCATAACCCGCAAAAAACTCGTCAGCTCCTTCACCCGAAAGAACCGCTTTGACGTGCTTTGCCGCCTCGCGATCGACGAAGTATAACGCCACCGCAGAAGGATCGCCCGAAGGCTCATCCATGTAATACTGAATTTTCTTCAGGGCATCCCAATATTCATCTTTGGTAATGTGATGAGAATGATTTTCAACTTTGAGTTCTTTAGCCAATTCTTGAGCCCAAGAAATTTCATCCCGCTCGCCTTCGTATTCAGCAAACCCAACCGTGAAGGTTTTGATTCCCTCATTTTCTTTTGCTAAGCACGCTGCCATATAACTTGAGTCAATACCGCTGCTCAAGAAGGAACCAACTTCAACATCTGCCACGTTATGGTAGCGAACCGAAACGCGAAATTCATCGTCAATCTCTTTCGCGAGTTCTTCAAGCGAGCGACCCTCAACAGGCTCAAATTGTGGTTTCCAATATTGCTCTTTCTGAATAACCTTTCCCTCTTTAACGCGAATAAACGTTGCAGGGGCAAGCTTGTAAATTCCCTTGAAAAACGTTTCTTCGTTAGCAGGAAACTGAAAAACCAAATAGTCTTCCAAAGCACGATGGTTAAGTTCTTTGGTATAAGAAGGATGTGCCAAAATACTCTTTGCCTCAGAAGCAAAAACAAAATGCCCATCATCGGTTTGGGTGTAATAAAACGGCTTAATACCGAAGAAGTCGCGTGCACAGAACAACTCTTGCGTTTCTGCGTCCCAAATTGCGAAAGCAAACATGCCACGGAGACGATCGAGCATGCTTTCTCCCCAAGCAATATAGCTCAGCAGCAAAACTTCAGTATCCGATGTGGTAGAAAAGGCATATCCCAGCTTTTCAAGATCGAGACGAATATCTTGATAGTTGTAAATTTCACCGTTAAAAACAATCGAATACCGTGTTGAACGTTCCTTATCTTCCTGTGTTCCTGCGATAAAAACAGGAGAATTTTTCTCAGAGTTGCGAAACATGGGCTGTCCGCCACCCTCAAGGTCGATAAGCGACAAGCGGCGATGTCCGAACACCGCACCGTCCAAAATAGAACGACCTTCGCCATCAGGCCCTCTATGTGCAATTACATCACACATCGCTTTAATGACTTGCTCGTCATTTTTACAATGCGCTGTATAACCGCAAATACCGCACATGGAACTACCTTCTTCCCGTCATCGGTATATTCAAATAAAAAACTGCGCACCCAAAAGAGGGTGCGCAGATATTGTATCTGTTGTTTCAGCAATTACCTTTAGCACATACCAACAATCTTAGTATGTCCATTTATAAGCCCAAAGGGGTTTTACATGGTAAACAATCCAAACGTTGCCCCAACATAGGCGAGCAGGATAATCACCACCAGAACAGGTGCGATGTATTTAATCATAATGCCCCAAGCCTTACGAGCGCGGAATGGCGCAGATGATGAAATTTCATCAGCAATAGTCTTAGGCTTAATAATCCAACCAACAAAGATACACGTCATCAAAGCAGCAATTGGCATCATGACCGAATTAGATAAGAAGTCTGCAAAGTCAAGAATAGTTGTGCCATCACCGAGAGGCTGAATAAACGACAAGCCATTGTAACCCAAGTTAACAACGATACCCGCAGCGGCAATAATGGAAAACGTTACCGCAAGAGCCTTTTTCCTTGACCAACTCGTTGCGTCCATAATGATAGATACGCATGTCTCGGTCAGTGAAATTGCCGAAGTAAGCGCTGCAAAGATTACCAATGCAAAAAATATCGCGCCAACAACAACGGCCATATCCCCAAAAGTGCTAAACATCTGGGGTAAAACAATGAACATCAACCCGGGGCCAGCAGTTTCTGCAACGGCTTCACCTGAGCCCAAAGAAACAAAAGCAGCAGGAACAATCATCAAACCAGCAAGAAAAGAAACGCCCAAATCGAAACCACCAACGCGAATGGCGCTTGTCGTGAGAGATTCTTTCTTAGCCACATAGGAACCATACGTAATCATGATACCCATTGCTAATGAAAGCGAAAAGAACATCTGACCCATAGCAGAAATTACCAGCTCAGGAGAGAATTTCGAAAAATCAGGAATGAGATAGTACGCAGCTCCCTCAAGAGCTCCTGGCTGAGCAAGCGTATAAACTACTAAGCCAATAGCCATAATGATAAGCGCAGGCATCATAACAAGGTTCGCTTTTTCGATACCACCCTTAACACCACGAGCAACAACAATGAATGCTAAAGCCATAAAAAGAAGCATCCAGAAAAAGGATTCGGGGTTGCCTGCAATAAAGCTGGTGAAGTAGGTTCCATCAGCAAGAGCAGCAGGACCATCAGCGAAATACGCAAAGAAGTACTTCATTACCCAACCACCAATTACGCAGTAATACGGCGTAATGATGAAGGGGATAAGAGATGCGAAAAAGCCAATGAAAGCGTATTTCTTCCCAAATGACTTAAATGCACCAATAGCCGAAAGGCCTGTTTTTCGACCAAGTGCTATTTCAAGAAGAAGAAGCGAAATGCCGAAGGTAAAAACCAGCACTAAATAAGTAAGTAGAAACATTCCGCCGCCATACTTAGCAGCAAGGTAGGGGAAGCGCCACAAATTGCCCAAACCAACAGCTGATGCCGCTGCTGCTAAAATAAAGGCCCATTTGCTCGACCAGACAGCACGTCCTCCCTTAGCGTGTGATGAAGCCATAATTACCCTTTCTTGTAGAATTTCGGGAAACTATACCAAAATATGAATGACTCCCACGCTACTTTTCGAGAATCGTATCTCCTAATTGTTCCACAGGCATTTTTTGCGCTGAAAAGGATACCGCGGCACAAATTGAACAGGATGCGTAACGAGAATCTGTCTCGATTCTGCGCGTACGGCTTCGGGGCTGCGGCCGATCTCAGAACTACACACATCATCAAACGGCTCGTCTAGTTCTTCTTCTATGGTTTCTAGGCCCAAATCAAACTCGCCCGCATGGGCGGAACTTTGGATATAGTCCTCAAAAAAATCTTCATCGATAAAAGAATCGGCGATCTCGTCCATAACCACTTCGCCATACACTCCCGAATCCGCCGTCTGCCCATGCTTAACGGCCGATCCACTTCCTCGAGGAATTACAAATTCTGGCATTGCGGAGCGCTCTTTGCGCTGAGCAATGTACGATCTTGGTCCATTGATCTTAAAGGAGCGCTTTCGTGACTCCACATCATGAGATAAATCCTTTAGGGCTTCTTGGGCAACACCTTGAACAGAATCCTGGAAATAGATCTGGGAACCTTCAAAACCATTCAGTGTTGGTGCTTGATTTGGGTTTTGGCTTGAAGCTATATATGTGGGGTGTTCGTTACTCGATGCTGAGCTCGATTGCCTACTCTGTTCCCCGCTCCGTTCTTGAACAAAAGCTGTACCAGAAACGAGATTATTACCTTGCTTCTGATTAAACCAAACGAAAGAACCCGTCGGTGAAGTCTGAACAGAAGAACTAGATTGGATTTGCTCCACTGTTTGCGCAGAGTGGGTTTGCCTATAGAACGGATCATGGATGCGCTCACCCTCATAAGAAACACGCCAGAATACAAGCCCTTTTACAGGAGCGTTTTCGCCTGCCGCACTTCGATTTTTAGCGACAAGCACGTCTTTCACCCAATCAGGTGTGCGATTTCCAATGCCAACCGCAACCAAAGTTCCCACAATAGTGCGCACCATTGAATGCAAGAACGCATTGCCCTCGACCGTTACAACAACAAAGTTGTCTCCAAAAAAGTTTTCTCGACTGATGTCTATACGCCCCACATAACGATTAGTGCTTTTTCCTTCAGCCGAAGCAGCCAAGCAAAAACTCTTAAAATCATGCTCTCCAACAAGATAGCTCGCCGCTTTGTTCATTGCTTCCACATTGAGAGGCTTGGCAACATGCCACGAAAAATCTCTCATAAAAAGAGGAGCAAACCTGTCCACACTGATAAAGTAGCGATATTCGCGCATAGTCGCAGAAAAACGTGCTGAAAAACCCGCTGGCTTTTCCTCGATGGTACGAATGGCAATATCGTCGTGCGTAAGCGCATTAAGAGAGCGCAACAGCTTGTATTCGCTTCGTTCTTCCCATTCTGCACGATTCAGTTCGAAACTTACCACCTGCCCACGAGCATGAACACCTGAATCGGTGCGCCCCGCACAGGTAATTTCAATAGTTCTGCGAAAAACCATTGAAAGGGCTTCTTCAAGTTCGCCTTGCACAGTAAGCTGGCCAGGCTGCCGAGCAAAACCAGAGAATTGCTCTCCTTTATACGAAACAACAAGCGCAATTACTACAGTGGAATTTTTGGTTTCATCTAAAACCAGGCTCGAAGAATTATTTGTATCGCAACCCTTTTCCGAAGCTTCTTTAACTGGTTCAGCATCGGGCGCAACAGCGTTGTCTAGCGCAGCACCAGCTGCGTCAGCTACAGCAGCCACTGACGCCTCAACAACGCTCTCAACAGGCAAAGGCGCGGTATTTTCTTCCGCGCCTTGATGACCTTTTTCTGTTGCTGCAGATTCTTTTTCCACTACGAGGCCTTCCAAACGTTGCGTCCGAACAATTCATGCAGATGCGATTTTAGAAGGGCATTTTGCGAATCGATCATCACAGGAAGTTCCGCTCTCATTTTGCCACCATCAGATTGCAGAACATACAAGATAACTGAATCTCTTCCTGGATGCTTCTTTAAAATACGCAGCAACTTGTCTGAAGTAAACGAATTGAGCTCATTTGATTTTACGAGCAAATCCATATGACTAGGACCAACGTTCATCTCTTTTTCAGAAAGCTCGAGACGTCCTACTTCATAGACAATAAGTTGGTTCCCGCGATCGTTGACTTCAAACTTGCCTTTCGCTTCCACAATGGCATCTTCTTGAATGCCTTCTTGATTCTTTTCGTAATCAAAACAGACGCACTCAACGTGACCAGTGGTGTCCTCAAGAATAAAGTTCGCCATGAGCGTTCCGCGCTTGGTTCTTCGTGTATTAACCTCAGAAACCATGCCAGCAACTTTCACTGATTTAAGTCCTGTATCCCTATCCCCCAGCTGAGCCAAGGAATACTTCATGGAGCGTGCCAAATAGTTTTCGTACGGACGAAGCGGATGATCAGAAACATACATTTTCAAAATCTCTTTTTCGAACGCAAGCAAGGTACGCTTATCCCATTCGATACCATCTGGTTCAGGAATATCTTCCTTGAAAGAATCATCCACATCAGCAAACATGCTAAACATATCAAGCTGTCCAGCATCACGATCTTTTTGTCGCTTTGCAGCGCCTTCAAGCAAAGGTGTTTCATCAATGAAATACATGAGTTGTTTGCGCGTGTACCCCGTAGAATCAAACGCCCCTGATTTGATGAGCGCTTCTAATGTTTTACGGTTGAAAGCCGAGGAGGGGACGCGATTTACGAAATCATGCAATGAGGTGTAAGGACCATTTGTCTCGCGCTCATCGATGATAATCTGCGCTACCTTTTCGCCAACACCTCGAACGCCCGCCAAGCCAAAACGAACCCCATCTTCGAGCGGCGTAAATTCGAGATCAGATGAATTGACGTCGGGAGGCAAAACGGGAATACCCGAATGGTTACAGCTCGCAATGTACTTAATAAGACGATCGCTGTTACCCATATAAGAGGACAAAACCGCCGCCATATAGTCGTGCGGATAGTGCGCTTTCAAATAGGCAGTTCGCATAACAAGAATGGCATATGCCGCCGAGTGCGATTTATTGAACGCATACTTAGCGAACTTTTCAGCATCTTCCCAAATCTTTTTTGCAATTTCTAAGCTGAAGCCATTTTCAACAGCACCCGTATTCCAGTCTTCTTGGAGCTGGCGCATAACATCAAGCTTTTTCTTGCCCATTGCCTTACGTAACTTGTCCGCCTTGCCAGCAGAAAAGCCGCTCATGACCATGGAAATCTGCATGATCTGCTCTTGGTAGACCATGGTTCCATACGTTTCTTCAAGCAAAGGACGAAGCCTATCATCATAGTAATGAACAGGTGTTTTACCACTTGCAACCTTTACATAGTCGTCAACCATGCCAGACTCAAGAGGGCCCGGACGGTTAAGCGCGATGGAAGCAACAACATCAGAAAAACGCTTAGGTGGAAGGCGACTAAACAAGCTTACGTACAGGGCACTTTCAACCTGGAATAAGCCATCCATGTTGCCACCTTGCATAAGCTCAAATGCTTTTTCATCATCGGTTGGTATTTCTTCAGGTACGATTTCAATGCCAAAGCGTTTTTTAATGTTGCGACAAGCACGAGAAAGAACGCCTAACGTACGCAGGCCTAAAAAGTCCATCTTTAACAAGCCAAGATCTGGCGTGTAGTGACCGTCGTACTGCGTAATAATACCGCCGCCCTTGGTGTCTCGTTTCATAGGGACGTGATCAGCCATAGGGTCACGGCAAATAATTGTTGCACACGCATGAACACCTTCGCCGCGAACATGCCCTTCAATAGAAAGTGCCGCATCGATTACCCGCTTTACATCTTCTTCGGTTTCATACGCCGAACGAAGATCGGGGTTAGTCTCAAGAGCCTGGTTGATGGTGATACCAAGCTCATTTCCAATAAGTTTGGCTACTTTATCACCCACCGCATACGGATAATCTAAAACGCGAGCCGCATCACGCACAGCGTTTTTAGCCTGCAGCTTGCCGAACGTAATTACGCCCGCAACGTGATCTTCTCCATACACTTCTTTAATATGTTCAATAACTTCACCGCGACGCTCATCTTCGAAGTCGACGTCGATATCAGGCATCTCCACGCGCTCTGGGGACAAGAAGCGTTCGAAAAGCAAACCATTAGTGAGCGGATCGAGGTCGGTAATACCCATAGCATAGGCAACAATTGCACCTGCAGCAGAACCACGACCAGGTCCTACACCAATACCTTGGCTACGTGCCCACTCAATATATTCTTGAACAATGAGGAAGTAGGCGGGAAAGCCCTGCTGAACGATAACGCTCATTTCGTAATCGGCGCGCTCCTGCGCATCTTGAGGAACGGGGTTACCGTAGCGCCTAACTAAGCCCTCTTGGACGCGCTTGCGAAAATAACTTTCCTCCGTTTCGCCCTCAGGCAAGGGGAAACGCGGCAAAATACTGTCACGCTCAAGCTCAACGTTACATTTTTCCGCAAGCAAAACCGTGTTGTCGCAAGCCTCGGGAAACTCTTTAAGAGCCTTGCGCATTTCTTCTTCGGTTTTCATATAGAACTGATCATTTGGGAACTTGAAACGCTTTTCTTGCGTAATGACCGAGTTCGTGCCAATACATAACATGATATCCTGCGCACGCGCGTCTTCCTGCGTGAGATAGTGGAAATCGTTTGTAGCAATGGTTTTTAAACCAAGTTGATTTGCAATTTCGGTAAGCTTTCGGTTCATTTCTAGCTGCGACATACCGCCATTAGTGGTAATGCCTTGGTCTTGCAGCTCAATATAAAAATCGCCTGGTTCGTACAAAGATGAGAGTTTTTTTGCCCAGTCGTAGGCTGCGTCCATATCGCCCGCATCAATGCAGCGAGGAATGATGCCTGCGATACAAGCGCTTGTCGCAATAACTCCCTCGGAATATTGTTCGAGCATTTCGAAGGTAGTACGCGGACGATAATAGAAGTTTTCAACATGTGACTGACTTACCAGCTTAACGATGTTGTGATAACCCGTGTTATTCTTTGCAAGCAAAATCATATGATGAAGACGCTGCTTACCTTCTCGCTTCAATGAGCTATCGGTTGTGAAGTATATTTCGCACCCAAAAATAGGTTTAACCCAGATACCGGTTTCGCTTTTCACTTTATCGCACGCGTCGGCCAATTCTGGTACGCCACTCATTACTCCGTGGTCCGTAATAGCAACGGCAGGCATACCTAAATCTGCCGCGCGTTTAACCATGTCATAAATATGGGTAGCGCCATCAAGCAAAGAATATTCGGTGTGATTGTGCAAGTGGACAAATGCCATGTGCTTCTCCTTGCGCTTATGCAGTCTTTTTCAATGCTTTATTTTGCCACCATTGACAAAAAAACGATAGCCTTCAATTTAAATTCCTTTAATCATTCTTGTACTATATATTGTGTGTTATACGCTGTTTTCTTGTTTTTATACACAAAATGTGGCTTTACAGAAACACAGCCGAAGAGTAACATTCTTGTGACAGAGAAATTGTTATTGTTTTTGTATCATTTATGGAACTCTCTCAATAATTAAACCAAAACGTATCACCTTATAAAGGAGCAGCAATGGAACATACCGCAGTACTAAATCCAACGCAAATAAACAAACCAACAACCGAAACATTCAAGAAAAGCGACACACAAGGTTCTTTATCTGAAACAAAAATGCTTTCTGGCATTCATTTCATCATCAACTACGCAAGCACAAATGACATGAAAGTTAGCGACGAAGAACTCCTTGCTTATGTTAAACGCGACAAAAAACTCAACCCTGGGAAATCACTTAAATGGATGGAACTTGATGTTGATGGAGAAGAAGTAGGCATTCACTACGGATATAAGGCTGTCCCCTTTGATCGCATTCGCCGCATCACGGGTTATCTTGTCGGGACGCTTGACCGTTTCAACGATGCGAAACGCTCTGAAGAGCATGACCGCGTAAAGCACGGAGTTTCCTGCTCCTGCGGCCATTAGTTTGTCTTCATTTTTGTACTAATTTTGGCTACCCCTTTGGATAGGCAGAGGCTATTAGGCGATACACAACTTGCGTCCAATAACCCCTTTTGAACCATATATCCTAAGGGGTAGTTTTGTGATTGCATGAGTTCGAAGCTGCGCTTGCCGTAGCTAACACATTCGCTGTAGCTGGTGCCGCATGAGCTCCCCGCAACGCTTCAAGATACGCTTGTGCATCTCCTGGGTCATCGTCGATATTCTCATCACCAAGATCAACCTCGTAGGGCACACGACGATACAGTAAGTCATACATTACGGGTACAACATAAAGCGTCATGAAGGTGGCATAGAGCAAACCGCCCACAACAACCAGCGCCATACCACGCTGCATGGAAGCACCCACCGCATCACTCAGAATCATAGGAACCATTGCAAGAATGGTGGTGAGAGCCGTCATAATAATAGGACGCATACGCGTTTTGCCACTCGCAATAAGAGCACCCCGTTTTCCAAGACCACCGCGACGTAGCTGATTGACGTAATCAACAAAAACAATGCCGTTATTAACAACCGTGCCCATAAGTACCGCAAAGCCCATAAGGGAAAGCATTGAAAGCTGTTCTCCTGCAAACAGTAATCCAAGTAATCCGCCCGTGAATGCAAGCGGAACGGTAAGAATGATGATGAACGGCGAAAGCAGGCTTTGGAACTGAGCAACCATCACCAAATAGATCAGGATAAAGCCCAGAATCAAAAGTAAAATCATCTGTTCGAGCATGGTATTTACGTTACTAATTTCTCCCCCGAAGGAAACCGTGTAGCCTTCAGGCAAATCAAGCTGATCAATCTTTTGGGTCAGGTCGCGCGAAAGCAACGCATTGTTGTAGCCATCTTCAATTTCTGCTGTAACCGTCATGGCAGGCTCAGAGTCAACATGGTTGATAGTAGTTGAAGCGAGCCCTTCTTCAACCGTTGCGAAATCCCCTAAGCGAATAGTTTTAGTGTCACCTGAAGTAGTTTTGATATCTAAGGAGGTGTCAAGCAGATTGTCTTTAGTAATAGGATTCGTCTCATCAACCACATTCACCACCATGTTCGAACCATTAACTTCCATGCTGGTTGATTTGGTTTTTGTCGAAAGCTTAGAGGCTAAATCTGAATAAAGCTGAGCTACGGTATAACCCTCTTTTGTAAGTTTGTCGCGATCAATTACCAGATGCATTTCTTTGTCGGCATCTTCCATGCCGTTTTCAATTTCGGTATAACCTTCAACATCATCAACGGCCTTCATGACCATTTCGCTTACATCGATAAGCTTGTCCTTATCAGGTCCTTTAACGGTAATTGAAAGCCCACTTCCCATCATGGAGCTCATAGCTTCGGAAGAAGAGGCATCCGTTATAACTTCGCAATCGAAGTCTTTTGTTTTCTCGTCCAATTCGTCCAAAATGGCATAAATCTGAGACTCCGTTGTTACCGAATTGCTTGTTTGCAAGTAGAAACTGAACATGCGATAAGCGTTGTCTTCTCTCGCAGAAGAAAGATCACTCGACATCAGTGAAAGCGTTGAGGTGCCGTCCATTGCGCCAACGGTCTCAACACCATCGATGCTCATAGCAACATCCATTATTTCATCTGCCGTTTTATAGGCAGTGTCCTTATCTATGTCGTCTGGCATGGTTACGCTCACGTTAATCGATTTGCTTGTCATGCTCGGGATAAGCGTGATGCCCATATTCACTACACCAATAACGGCAACGAAAAACAAAACCGTTGCAACGCCAAGGGGAATTACTTTGTGATTAAGAAAAAACGTAATGGAGCGTGCGTAACCGTTCTGAATTTTATCGAGCCAAGCATTGTTGCGTGGTTTGTAGTTTTTGAAAACGAGCGAGGAAATACTGGGTACCAGCGTAAGAGCAACCACCAGTGAAGCTGTTAGAACATAGGCTATCGTGAGCGCAAAAGGAAGCATAAGCTGGTTCACGATGCCCGTTGTAAATACAATAGGTAAGAATACACAAATAGTGGTGAGCGTTGATGCAATGACAGCACCCGTAATTTGTTTTGCGCCTTGAACAGCTGCACGAGCCGCAGGAATTCCCCTACCGCGCAAACGATAGATGTTCTCGAGAACAATAATGGAATTGTCGACCAGCATACCAATCGCAAGTGACAAACCACCAAGCGACATAATATTAAGCTGAATGCCCGAGAAATACATAAGAAGCAGCGCACATAACACCGAAAACGGAATCGAAAAGGCAACAATGAGCGTTGGTTTCCAATCACGCAAGAAAATAGCAAGAACAACAATGGCCAACAGCGCACCGAGCAGCAGCGACTGCAAAATAGTCTCAATGTAGATAGAAATATATGAGCCTTGGTCACTCACCACATCAAGATGAAGCCCTGGATTATCATCAACCAAGGCGGAAATTGCTTCATTCGTTGCCTTTGAAACATCACTAGTACTTGCGGTGGAGTTTTTAAATACAGAGAGCAGCACGCCCTCTTCGCCGTTGAGCTTCATATAGGCGCTGCCTGCGTTGTCTACGACCGTAACGTCTGCAACATCTTGCAAACGAACGTCTCCTACGCCATCAAGATTTACCAAAAGCAACGATTTGAGCTCATCAACCGAAGCAATATCGTCACCCACGCGCAAAAGCCACTGATCGTCAGAGTCGCTCTTCAAGTATCCCGCTGGCATAGAGAAGTTTTGAGCTTGAATAAGTTGAGCAAGAGTTGTTTTGTCTACGAGGGCATTGACATTTGCCTGCTTCAACGCCGCTTCACGAGATTCCTCATATTGAGAACGAGCACTCGCGAGTTCAGATTTGCTCGAATCAAGACTTGACTGAGCTGCCGCCAATTGAGCAGAGCCACTTCCAAACTGAGAAGCGGCAGTGACACTACCAGCTTCCGCCTGCGACAACTGCTGTTGATACTCAGAAAGCTCTTTTTGTGCCGTTTGCATTGAGTCCTGAGTTTGAGTTAGTTGCGCTTCCAACGCCGCTTTTTGCTGCTCGTAGCCAGGTTCTGCAGGATTCAACCGTGCGAGCTGAGTCTGGAGAGCCTGCACCGCTGCGGCATACGAAGTAACCTCCGCCGTTTTTGCACTCACTCCAACGGTAAGACCCGAAATTGCCTGACCAAGCTGATCAGATGTTTCTTTTTCTTTGTTTTGCAATGCTGCTTGCTGGTCTTTTATGGCTTGCTCGGCCTGAGAAAGTTGAGCCTCGCCCTCATCAATAGACTTCTTTGCATCGTAGAGCTGACTATTTACGCTCGAAAGCAGGCGATTGTTGATGTCTTCAATTTTGCTATCACTTAAACGGACTTCAACTGACTGATCAACAGCACCTGTTGTAGAAACGTCAGCAACACCGTTGACGCGCTCAAGTTCTGGAACAACTTTTTCCTGCGTGTAATCTGAAAGCTCATAGATATCTTTACCATCATATTGAACCGCAACGTATAGAGTCGCCATCATGTCGGCACTGATCTCCATATAGTTAGGATCACCCACGGTATCAGGCAGCTGAGACGATACTTCGTTGACCGAGGATGAAACTTTTACCAGCGCAGAATCAATATCGGTACCATCTTCAAATTCTAAGAAGATCATCGAATAGTTGTTCGCGCTTTGCGACTTAACCGACTTAACGCCACTTACCGTCGAAAGTGCACCCTCAAGAACATCAGTAACTTCCGATTCAACCTTTTCCGCACTAGAACCAGGATCAGTCGTGATTACCGCAACGTAAGGCAAATCCATTTCAGGAAGAAGGTCGGTTTTCATTTTTGTAAGGGAAACGCCGCCTAAAATAAGGGCAATGATTACGGCGACAATAACAATATAGGGCCGCTTAACGCTGAATCGGCTGAGCATGTAGAGTGTTCCTTTGTGCTACGTTTATGGTGTATGTGTTGTTCGCATATTTTGTTTGAGTGTTATTTTGCCCTAGGATTTCATTTGTAACGCTAACTAATTTGTTAACAAAAAGAAAAAGCTATAAAGTCTCTATAAACAAACAAGGTCAAAGGCGTTACCTTTGCAAATAATTGAACAACGCACTTTTTTGTTTATATTCCTACGTTACTAGCTGCAGGGAGGACTACATGAAAATTGGATTTATCGGTTGCGGAAACATGGCCCAGGCCATCATTAAAGGAATCCTTGCAAAAGGACTCGTGTCTTCTGCAGATATTTTTGGTTCAAATTCCTCAGCGGAACATGCAGCGAATGTTCAAAAAAACTTGGGCATTCAAACTTTCACCGACAACAACAAAGTTGTAAATCACTCCGATATTGTTTTCTTAAGCGTTAAACCTCAGCAATACGAAGCAGTAATTTCTGAAATAAAAGACGCGATCCGCCCTGAACAAATTATCGTCACTATTGCTCCCGGAAAAACCATTCAATGGCTCGAAAGCCTGTTTGGAAAACCCGTAAAACTTGTTCGCACTATGCCGAATACGCCTGCTTTGGTTGGCGAAGGATTAACTTCTTACTGTGAGAACTCCCTTGTTTCCAAAGAAGAGCTTGCTTCTATCGAAGAACTGCTCTCAAGTTTTGGCAAAATTGAACATTTAAAAGAAGCGCTTATCGATGTTGCAAGCGCAGTTGGCGGAAGTGGTCCTGCCTATGTATATCAATTTATTGAAGCGCTCGCCGATGCAGGGGTGTCAGACGGTCTTCCCCGCACACAGGCATACGAGATTGCCGCTCAAATGGTATTAGGAAGTGCAAAAATGGTGCTTGAAACCGGAAAGCATCCCGGCCAACTTAAAGACGAGGTTTGCTCACCAGGCGGATCAACCATTAAAGGCGTTGAAGTGCTTGAAGATGCCGCTTTTCGTGGTGCTGTGATAAGAGCTATTCGGTCGTGCACCCAGGCCGCTCGTTCTTTATAGAAAGAAACGAACGAACCTAACCCTTACAAACCTTAATACTTTGCTCCATTCGGAAACAATTAAGCCCAATTAACGGAATAATTCCCAGGTCACACCCTGATAGCAGTATTGTTCGAGCTGTCGTAAATGTGCATTTATTTCGGAAAGGAGCACATGATGAACCGACTCCAAGACAAAATTGCTGTTGTAACTGGCGCAAACTCAGGCGTAGGCGCCGCTATCGCAAAACTCTTCGCTAAAGAAGGCGCGACTGTTGTTATGACAGCACGCCGTGAAGCTGCACTTGAAGAAGTTGCCTCTCAAATCGAATCAGACGGTGGTACGACTTTTGTTATGGCGACGGACATTTCGAAATTAGAAGATCCCGAACGTCTCATGGCTGCAGTTGAGGAAAAATACGGTCGTATCGACATTCTCGTTAACAATGCTGGCATTTTGGAAAAGGGTCTTAAGCCAATCGATCGTTTCTCCGACGAAGATCTTGACCGCATTATCGAAACGAACCAAAAGGGAACTATGCGCTGCATGCGTTCAGCAACCAAACGCATGAAGAAGGGTGCAAGTATTGTAAATATTGCTTCCATCGCAGGAGAAAAAGGCTGCGGCGGTGCAGTTTATGTAAGCTCCAAAGCTGCAGTTATTGGCGTCACGAAGCACACCGCCTTGCGTTTTCAGGATGAAGGTATTCGCTGCAATGCAATTTGTCCTGGCACCATTGTAACGCCTATGGTTGCAGGAACGACCGCAGCAGACATGGATCCCGACATGATGGGCGCCATGGCAACTCATTCGAACTTAAAAACGCCACCTTGCATGCCAGAGGATATTGCAAATATCGCTCTCTTCCTTGCAAGTGATGAATCCCGCGCTCTTACGGGACAGATAATCGAAAGCGATTTCGGTTCAATGCTATAAGTTTCAGGTTAAAAGTTTGCGTAAAGCTCGAGGTAATACCTCTCTTGGTTCTTATTTAGAGCATGACGCTTGTCTAATTTAACTTCACAAGAGCACGAATACTCTTCGTGCTCTTTTTTTTGGCTTATAGGAAAATAGAGGCTTTCATCCAGCCAGGAACATCCTGCAAAAACCCTTGGCAGCTTATCTAACGCATCGCGCACCCCTGTAGGCAGGAAAGCGAAAGAGTCCCGCATTCGAACCGAGTCAGAATTCTTTCTTCACTTCAAAACAGCTAAAGCACGCCATTTGTTCAGCATATCGAACGGTTTTACCATGAATCTGTTCGGTATACTGAACAAAATTGATGAGTATCTTGATGCCGCCGGCGTACCCCATGATGCCAAGGCACTGTACGCAACAAAAGCCAGGGGGGCCATTGCAGGCGCGTTCGATACGTTTTATCAAAGCGGTGGCTTTCCCGAGTCGCTTCGTTATATCTCTGCACGCGAATATGCGGAAAGCGTGTACCAAAAGGTCTTGCTCGGAGATATAGTGGCACGCAATGGTGTGCGAAACCCCGATGCCCTGCGCGTGCTTATGAAGAAGGTTGCTGAAACCGTCTGCAATGAAATCTCCGCCACGGCACTACATGGCATGCTTCGCGGATTGGGTTACAGCGTCAGCAAGGGTACACTGTTGAACTACCTCGCCATGGCTCGCGAGGCATACCTGCTGTTTGAAGTGAAGAACGCCGTTGCAAAGTTTGTAGAGCGCGAGGGGAATCCGAAGCGCTACTTCAGCGATAACGGACTACTCAACCTCTTTTTGATCGGCAAAGAGCCAACTTTGCTCGAAAATGAGGTAGCTGTAGCAATGCGCGACGTATTTGGCGAAAAGCTTCATTACCTGAAGTCATCAAAAAACGGCATTGATGTGGATTTTTATGTGCCTGGACAGGGCCTTGCAGTGCAAGTAACCTATTCGCTTTCCAACAGCTCCAAGCCCCGCGAAGTAGGCAACCTCGTGAAACTAGCCCGTATCGACAAGTCTATTCAGCGACTACTTATCGTGACAAAAGAGGAAGAAGGGGAAATCATAGAGGGCGATACACGCATTGAGGTTAAGCCCGCATGGAAGTTCCTGCTACAAGACCTCGTGTAGCCTCCTGCGCTCTAAAGCAGGGACCACCCAACACAGGAAAACAAAAAACAGGCCAGAGGAATTAACCTCTGGCCTGCTGTAATTTTGGTCGCGGGGGCCGGATTTGAACCAACGACCTTCGGGTTATGAGGCGCTTGACCTAGGGTTTTAGGAAAATCTGCTTCGTCTGCGACATTCTACGGCATCAGGGTTTGAGCTGGTAGTTGTGTTTTTTCGCGTCTGCGACGCTCTGCTTTGCTCTTGCACTTCTGCTTCTCCAACCTGCCTTTGTCGGCAAATTGTCGGCAAGGACTTTTTCCACAATGGAAAGTCCGGCAGGAAAAGAGCTCTTACGATGCAACCATTCAAGTACACAAGCCGCGGCCTTAGACGACGCGGCGAAAAGCGTGGCCAAGCCCTTCCGATTGCTGAAGCAGGCGCTCAAGTGGATCCAGCCGCAGGACCTGGTGACGAAGAACGTGTGTGGCCTCTGCAAGCCGCCCAATCGCCGCGGTAATGTCGAACATCGAGGATCTTCCCGTAACGCACAAAACACCGATACTCGCTAGAAAACTCGACCACTTCACTACAAATAACCGGAGCGTCATCGCCGCTACAACCTGCACCAATCGAATCTTTTGTCCCGCGAACAACACGGCCTACAAAGCACTTCTCGTCTACTGGTTTAACGAGAAGCAGCCAGCTATCACGCTCGTTGTTCACATGATTAATGGTGCTGAGCCAAACTTTCCTTCCGAGAAAACCTGTCAGCTCTTCGGGATGGTCGATTTTTCCCGAAGTAATACTCAGCGCCCAGGCCGCCGACGACCACGTCTTCTCTTTCGCACTCCGTGAGTTCGTCGTTTGCCTCATACAAAAGTCTCCACGCCCATGAGGTTGAAGCCCGTCCAGGCAGCATAGCTGCTCGTGCCACGTGGTATTCCTCCCTTACTCTGTATAAAAGCTCTCATTCTCTCGTTCCTTACATTCAGGCTTTTCGTATTTCAAAAGGATACGCCCTCTATGGTGCTCTACGTGTACATGGAGGCGGACATGCGCGGAGTTATAGGCATATAGTGGCAGCAAGTAGATAGGGCAGACAATGAGTACCTTTTTCGATTATGGTAGCGCATGTGCGTGCGCTACCATTTTGATCAGACTTCAAATGCCCTTGTTTTAGTGTTTAGCTACAACCGCAGCAACCACAAAGCTCAACAATTATTCTTTAAGGATTATCAGTATTGGGATGCGCTGCTTGAGCAATACAAAGGCAGAAGCCACCATGAGCAGATCCGTCTGTTCGAGTTCTTGATGGTAGAACGTTTTGAGAATGGCGTCGAAGACCAGGCGACCATTAAGACGCCCGAAGTAGAGACAAAGCTTTATGAAGCCATAGAGAAGATAAACGATGGGTCGAGGGTTTCAGTTTGGGGATGTGGTTTTTTTACTATACCGACGCCGATGCTTTGGGCCTGGTGGAGTACATTGCCTGCAACCCTGATCGCTCAACCGACAATGTGATCACCTATTATGACTGGCTCCATTATCAAGTACAAATGCGCTTATTTGAGGAATATGGCAGCATGTACGAAGGCATAGAAAGCTATATAGAGACCTGCGATAACGATGGAGTAATTACCGATGAGACGTATATACCGCCTTACGCAGGACCTAAAAGCTACTACTGGATTAACTTTGCCAATTATTACTATGCTGAGCTTAGATCGTGGCCGCCTGTATTGTTAACGGGCTGACGCACCCGAAAACATTCGAGAATTTCCGGCGGCTGAATAGTGGCGACTAGCGCGACTTAAAACCATTCCTCTGCTACAGCATCTAACTGCTGGCGAACATCTTCGAACTCTCGGCTGAGGTCGAGCGAGCGAATGCTGATGGGATTGCCGCTCATGAGGTAGTCGCCGTCGGGGAGCTCCGCTTCGTCGGTGCGGGCATACATCAGCATGCCCGACACCGCAGGCGCATCGGCGGGCAGCGCTTCCTGCATGTTCTTCACGTAGGTAAACACCTGGTACAGGTTGCCAGAATGCAGTGTACAAACGCCGTAGCTCTGCTGCGTCATGCGCGTGTAGTACTTAGCGTCGATGATGAGCACGCGGTCGCCCTGGCGCAGCGTGATATCGGTCTGCATAACGGGGAGCGCGCCAGTAAAGCCATCGTCGAGTGCCCAGGGCACCTGCGATGCACTGGCAGAAAGCTGCGGGTGCTCGCGGCGATAATATTCCAAGATAAAGCGCTCGTAGAGCTTGCAGGCGGCTTGGTCGTCGAAGAAACCAGGCGCTTTAGCAGCTCCTTCTTCGGTCATAAGCAGTCCATCGCGCACCAGTCGGCACATGAATAGCAGCAGGCGATAATCTTGATTGTTGCGCCCAATGCGCACATTCCAGTCGCAGCGGTGCAGGTCACATTCGCCAACTTCCGCCAGATATGGCATCAAGCGGCGTAGGTCGCGCTTATACACAGACGACACGTCGCGGCTTCGCAGCAACACTTGCATGGTTGCCTTCATGATGCGGTTAACGGGCGTATCGGTCGAAACCTCGTCGTAGTTGCACACCAGCTGGCGCTTCATAAGCGAATTGGTTTTCAGAGACGCCGAGACATCGATCTTGCCACGCATGCACGAAAGCGCCTCGGTCTGCGGCACATAGCCGCGGCCAAGTCCGCGCTTAATCTGGCCCTCTACACCGCGTGCTAGGATGGCCGCACAAAGCTCCTGCGCATTGTCGAACTCCTCAGAGCCCAGGCGCTTATAGGCGCCTTTCTCTAGCACACGGAAGGCATAGGCCAGCATCCAGTAGATGTTACGTACGGGAATCACAGGCGCACTACTTTATGGCATCACGCAGGCGGACAGACCAGTCGGCCACCTTGGCAGGCTCGTCGAACCAGTACTCCTCAAGCAGTGGCACCAACTCGAAGTCAACAATTTGAGCTAGGCGTTCAGGCGCCGCCTCGCGGATACCGCAGAAGTAGCTGTGGCCAATCTTAAAGCCGCGACCCAGCGAGTCGTCTGAAGCAATAGCGTCGTTAAGCTGCCCCACCACGGCAATCAAATGATCAAAACGATCGCTAGCCAAACTATCGCGGTAGGCTCGGAAGCCATCAGACTCGAAACAGGGTGCGATCTCGTAGAAAGCGAAGCGGCGACGCAGTGCGTAGTCCATCATGGCAAGGCTACGATCGGCCGTGTTCATCATGCCGATGAGATAGAGATTTGCGGGCACGCTGAACTGCTCGTTGGCATAGAGCAATTGCAGGGGAACGCCCCGCTTGTCAGGCTCTACCAGCATGAACAGCTCGCCGAAGATCTTCGACAGGTTGCCACGATTGATTTCGTCGATGACGAAGAAGTAATCGTTGTCGGGGTCGTCAGCGGCGAGCTTGCAGAAGTCGTAGAAGGCTCCAGTCTTAAGCTCAAAGCCGTCCTGGCTGGGGCGATAGCCCATGATGAAATCCTCATAGGAGTAGCTTTGGTGGAATTGCACCAGCTTCACGCGCTCGGAGTCCTTGCAGCCCATGATGGAGTACGCCAGGCGCTTAGCCATGAAGGTTTTGCCCACGCCGGGAGCGCCCTGCAGGATGACGTTCTTCTTCACGTGCAGAAGTTGACTCAAGCGGTCGTACTCAGCCTCGGACAAATAGACCTCCTCCAGGAAGTCTTCCTTAGAGTAAAGCGGCAGGTCTTCGATTGACGGCTTCTCGGGAGGCTCCATAATGTCAAACAATGCCTCAAGATCCTGAACGTAATCAGTGTAAGGCGTTATATCGGTTAGCGTCTTCACGGCGGCTTTGCCAGGATGTTTCCAAATGCCTTTATGGGTCCATTTAACTTTACGAATGTTCTTATATTCGTTGGGTCGATTCTCATCGAACTCGTAACCACCAGAAACAACGCCGCGTCCGATAACCTCCTTGCGGCCTTTTTTGGCATAGATAATGTCACCGGGTTTCATCTCATGGCAGAACTGCCAGAGGGCGAGCGAAGAATCGCGATGGGTGCCTGACCCTTCGTTGGGAAACGCCTCAATGAGTGCAGCTCGTAAATCATCGCGCGCGTCAAATTGCTCAACAGACCCGATGCGGCTCCAACCAATCCCAACCACGCCTTCGCTGTAGAGCTCTTCCCAGCGAGAGGCTTCTGCGCCAGGGGAAACAATCCAGTAGCGCACGTCTTCGACTTCGGGATCATCTCCAATGGAAGCCTTGCTGGCTTCTTCCTCGGCTTTCTTTTCGGCTCTCCGCCGTTCGTTTTCCTCTTCTGAGACCTTCCAGGCCTCGTAGGAAAACTCTGGGAAGTTCGCATACTCGTGACCGCCAGTCTTCAAGCAGGAACCTGCAAGTTCGCGCATGCGCAAGTAGCCTGCAGCGTCGGGCAAGTTGTTCTTCATGGAAGCCGTAGACCAAGCGCACTCGTCGTCCAATCCATTGCGATCAACGATGAACCAGCGGTTACGCGAATCCAGGCTCACATAGAAATACGGGCGAGCCCAGAACAAGGCCATAGTCAGGTTCCACTTTACACGGTTTATTTTGCGCGCCTCGTCATAGGCGACAATGAAGCGCCTACGATTGTTGCCGCTTTGGTCGTCTGCATAGGCAAGCGCGGCCTCAAACGCCTCCCACAAGTTGGAAATGTCGTTCTCACCACGGTCGGGCACGAAAAGATAGAACGTAGCAGAGAGATTGTTCACCACGGGCACGCCATCAAACGCCTCGGGCACAGGCGCCGTGACTCCGAACTCTTCTTTGAATCCGGTCAGAATTTTGCGGCGCGTTTCGTTAGTGATTCCTTTGTTGAAAAGGCCGAAGACCGTAAATGGATCCATTTCGGTGAGCACGCCGCTGTCGAGCTTTGGCAGGTGCACACCCTGCGTATCAAAAGCCTGCTTAACTTTGGCAATAAGTTCTGCTTGACAGTTTTTATAGCTCTTAAGAATGTCGGCGAACTCGCTGTAGTAGCGCGTCCAACCTTCGTAGTTTGTATCTGCCATCTTCGTATCCTTTGGAGAAGATCCTAACTGTGATACGTATTATCCCACACGCTCTCAAAACCCCTCATGGAAGTTGAGATGCCTCCGCTTGGGAACAGCGTAAGTTGGGGGATTTCAGCAAAAAGGTAACTACCAAGAATGCTGACGGTGCTTTAAATGAGACATTTACGAACTCTGCCGAGCGTGGGGTTGTTAGCCAACTCGATTATTTCGATCATGACATCACTAACGAAGCAAGCGTAAATGGGTATTACGTTGTACGCCCGAACGATTTCGTGTACAACCCCCGTATTTCTGCCACCGCGCCATGTGGGCCAATTAATAGAAATCGCCTGAACAGGGCGGGTGTCATGTCGCCTCTATATACGGTATTTTCTATTGATGACGGTGTTTGCAAGACGTATCTTGAACACTATTTCAAAACACCTAGATGGCATGACTTCATGTTTCTTGAGGGTAATTCGGGCGCACGATCAGATAGGTTCTCCATTTCCGACTCGTTGTTCTTTGAGATGCCGATTTGGTGCCCGTCTTTAGCCGAGCAGGAAGCAATTGCGCAGCAACTAGAATTGGCTGACAGCCTCATCACCCTTCATCAGTGACAGCAATAAGACGCTAGTGGCATTCTGCAATCCAGCGGCAAATAGGAAAAACCGCCGATTCTGCTGTTATGAATCGGCGGTTTTGAAACACCCGAGCGATATTTTTGCTGCAAAAATTAGACGAACATCTTATCTAGGAGCGACTTCTTTGTGTTCTTCAATAGCTCAAGCTTACGCTGATGAAGGGTGATGAGGAAATCGAGGTTGTTAAAAAACTCACCAAGCCGGCTCTGCTCATTAGAACTTGGAACAAGTGCGATGGTTTCGTTAATTGCTTCTTTAGACAAACTGGGTAACCCAGTCGATTCGTCCTTGGATTTCCAATCAACATTCAAAAACGAGCAGTGAGCAAATTCAAGGTCAACGTCTGATTTTGGAATCGCATAAAACAGCGTGTCAACCGTCCAAAATGGAGCCTTAAGCAAATACGGTTTGTCGATTGTTCCCTTCCTGCCGATACCAACAGCATCGCGGTCGTAAGACAAAGCCTCATCAACGCTCGTCATAAAACCGCCAGTTCCATAGACGGGAATAGGGCCTTCTTCGAGGTGCTTGTAATCCTTACCACTGCAAACATCAACGATATCCGAGAACTTACGCTGTTCCCAAGTGGAGACGCTTCTATAAACACATAGCGCCGATCAATAAGCAAGCGATCGCTTGCTTAGAGTTCTTCCTTCAGCACTTCCTCAACTTCAAACTCACCCATGAGAAGATACCTGCGAAGCAAGGCATCGGAAAGACGCATCACATCCTTTCCCTTAACTCGCTGATTAAGCGCTTCAGATAAGCCCTCTTTTACAGCCTCATGATTGATCTGGTTTAAGACAGCGGTGTATCGCCCATATGCGTCAAGGTCACTTTCGGTTGGACAGGAATGGCGAAGCTTGCGGACATTTTCTGGATCCATTCTGAGTATGCCTATTACCTTAAGAAGAGTCTCCTCCTCTTTGGCGTTCTTTGCTTCGTTTAGATAGTCGCTGAAAAGCCAGCCATCTCGTACCTCGAATGTTCCAGCCTGAATAGATTGGATTAGCCGATCGGCAAGTATTTGATCGTCTTCCTTAAGGTAAGGAAATTGCGAATGAAGCTCATCGAGAGCTTTTTCTTGAGCTTCGGTCGGCGCATTTTCTGTCACAGCATTTATATAATCGTGAAATTTTTTGTTGATATAGTCGGCATCTATTTTTTCAGTCGAGAGCGTCATTACATGCACGTCTATATCATAAGGAACATAATCGCCTTTTTCGTGCTCTCGTGAATCTACCTCTTCGTAGCGCTTCACCAACTTTTGCAGAGTTTCAGGGGTCAAAGAGCACGTCTCGTTCATGATTTCTCCTGTCTCCCTGTTCAGCTCGAATACCTCAAGTGCGCCTGTCTCGGGATCAATAGAGGTCATCTCAGAGTTCTCGAAACTAAAGCCCTGTGCACGAGCAGCAGTTAAATTCCGAATTAGCTCATTCATTGCTTTGACGAACTTCGCCCGAATAACTTTGTCTTCGGGGAGTCTTGAGAAATCGCCATAGCCCGAGCTTTCAAACAGGGACTGTATTTCCTCAAATGCCGCATTCATCTTGGCTACATGTATCGTAAGCGGGACCACAACTACGTCAACCTTTTCGCCACCAGAGTATTTTCTAATAGCAAATTCAATATTTCGCTTCATGGAATGAGGCTTACGGAAATAGCGAATGATGCCGAACGGCTTGTCGTCATCAAGCAAACGATTTGTGCGGCTGAATGCTTGGATTATTGCTTCATGCTTCAGATATTTGTCTAAATAAAGAGTCCGAACCCACGCTGAATCATATCCCGTTAAAAGCTGGTCAACAACAATAACCAGATCGATGCACTCCTGAGGCTTAAATTCGATATTTCGATAAACGCCTTTATGGGCGAGACGATTCATTACATCAACTTTAAAGTCCGCATAGGTCTTAATATCGTAACGCTTAGAAAAGGTCGCATTATAGAAAGCCAGGATGTCGGTCAAGCCAGCGATTTTACCAAGACCATTCACGCCATAATCTTCACTAGGATCAAATATTGCTGCGACTTTGAGATTCGGCATTAATTCGCGCACAAGATTGAAATAGGCAACCGCCTCAGCAATTGACGAAGTTGCAAGAAGAGCATGAAACTTCGAGTTAAAAGACGTTTCGGTCCAGGACTTTTTAATATCCCCGACAACAGCACGTCGATAGGCGTCAGTATCATATTGTGCCGAGCGAACATAGTCTTCGATACCCGGTTTTTCGGGCTCGCCGGTTTCCTCATCCAAGGGATAGCACATAGCAACATCATGCATAAAGCGCTCGTAAACTTTTGCTTTACGCTCGTCTGCAAACACTTCCGCTGCATCTTTGGCCTTTGCTTTTTCCAGAGCGACCGCTTCGCGCAAGGCCTCTTCGTCGAATGACCCGAGCTGACGAAGATCGAACTCAAGCACACTGCCATCATGAATGCCGTTGGCAATGGTGTACTTAGCAATGTTGTCACCAAATATATCTTTAGTAGTCAGCTCGCCTTTTGCGTTAAAGGACCCAATGGGCGTTCCTGTAAATCCAAAAAAAATGGCATACGGCAACGCAGCCTTCACCTGCGACATCATTTCTCCGAATTGCGAGCGATGGCATTCGTCTACGATAATGACAATGCGTTGATTGGCCAGCCTCTCCAGTTCAAAACTTGTTGCATCTTTCGCGACATTCGCAAGCTTATTGATAGTGGTAACAAAAAGGCGTTTTCCGTTTTTGGCATTGACTAATTGCGCCTTAAGGGATTCCGAACTCGATGCTTCATTAATATCAACAATGCCGCCGCTAAATCGCTCGTACTCAAGCTTGGTTTGCTCGTTTAAATCCAGACGGTCAACAACCAGAAGTGTACGGTCTGCCATGCCTAAGCTAGCAAGATGAGTGCAAGCTTTGTAGCTCGTAAGAGTTTTACCTGAGCCTGTAGTGTGCCAAATATAACCGCCAAGTTGATTCTTAGTTTTCCAGCCACTTCGCGCTTTTTCAGAAACACGGGCTTCAATTTTGTCCACGGCATGCATCTGGTACGGACGCATAACCAGAAGGTTGTGGTTAGCATGCTCTGCAATCGTGTAGAACGAAACCATTTTGTGAGCCATCGGAATAGAAAGTAAGCGCGAGCCAATCTCTTCCCAATTGTTAATGGCAACATTGTTTTCGCCAGCATAATTAAACATGAATTTGGTATTAAGACCTTCATGCTCGTGAACATATTGCTCGCCGGGGTTGGCAAAATATTTTGTCTCTTCCGGCGTCATTGCAACAAACAGTTGAACGGTTGAGAAGAAGCCTGAAAAAACGCCTTTGTACAAATAGTTACGAACCTGTCCATAGGCTTGAGAAAGGGGAGTATTCGAACGCTTAAGCTCAATATGGATAACGGGAAGGCCGTTTATCAACAGCATTAAATCGCCACGTTGTGCGGGATAAACGTCATTAGTTGTTTTGAATTGGGGCTGGCGCGCAATTTGATAACGATTTTTGCCCCCACCGACCGCTCTTTTATTGAAAATCTGAATGGTGATTGTTTTGCCTAAATGTTCGAAATCATCTCTGTTGTCACGAACAAGAGGGAGACTTTCCCCTAGAAGCAGGCCATTTGCTTTAAAGGGGGTATCACATGCTCTGATTTTAGCCAGCAGCTGCTCCATCTCGCTATCCGTAAGCGGATAGCCATTAAGCCGGTCACGAGAATTATTGGTCTCGTTGAGATAGTTTTTCCAGTTGTCCACTAAGTCTGTTTCATCTGGGTTGAATAGAACGCCATCGACCCAACCTTTTTTCTCAACAAGAAGGTTAGTTAGCGCATCTTCGAAGTCCTTTTCAAGATTGAAGGCCATAGGATAAATCCTTACACGAACATTTTTTCAAGGAGCGATTTCTTGACATTTTTCAGCAGTTCCAACTTACGCTGATGAAGGGTGATAAGGTCGTCGAGCTTGGCAAAGAATCGGCCGATTTCTTTTTGCTCTCTACTGCCTGGAATAGTGACTTCTGCACTCAGTAAGTCCTTGTTGTAAAGTCGCTTAATCGTGCTGCCTTCTAAGCCCCATTCAATTTGCGAGTATAAAGGCTTGAGAAACGTATCGTTCAATCTATGATCGTGTTCGAGCCAAACAATGTTTGAGTCTTGAAAATACGCCTTTTCACCTTGGTATTCAACAACTCGCCCAATACTTCCTGCAGCAGATATCAATAACGTGCCCGGGGTTGGATACGGATAGGTACGCTTGAAGTAGTCAAACAGCTCATTGGAGATGAAGGCATCTGGATCCGCACCAAAAGTTCCAATTTTAAAGAACGGAACATCGCCCTGCTCCGAGGTTTGCTCTTTGTAGATGCGCTTGCACATCGCAACCGAACCAAATTCTCCCAACTTACGCTGTTCCCAAGGGTCAGTAAAGCCTTCGAAGCGAATTTCGGGATAGAGTGCACCTGGCTTCGGGAACATTTTGTCCAGCATCGATTTTTTAACAACGCATAGCTTGTCATACTTACGCTGATGAAGGGTGATGAGGTTGTCAAGCTCGTCTAGGTATTTGCCGATTTCAACCTGTTCGTTCCTATTGGGCACAGGAACCGTGGCATTCCCTACGAGCTCTTTGTTCAGGTTATTAACCGTGCTTCCGGAGGCAAACATTCGGTACTGCTCAAGCATTTGGGATGTGCCCAGCATATGGCAGAGAAATACAGGATCAAATTGGTTTTGAGCGTCTCGGATCAGCAGCCATCCGTCATGAATACAGCCCTCAACAGCCATAATGTACGGTCTACCGAAGCTCATGGAGTTAGAGAGAACTAGGTCGCCTGGATATACTTGCCTCGTTTTCGAAAGCCCCTCAGGCTTAATTTTCTCCGATGTAGAAGTAATGTATCGTCCCATACTAGGCGCGTCACCAATCTTTACCCAGTTCAGTCCTGCGGGACCTTCCGTAATATATGCGTCGATGGGACGAGGTGATCCGCCTCGCTCGATAAGAACCAGGTCGCCCAACTTACGCTGTTCCCAAGGGTCGGTAAAGCCTTCGAAGCGAATTTCGGGGGCCCTTGTTTCGCTTTCCATGCTATTCACCACCCAAAAGGTCTTTTAGTTCAGCGATTCCCGCCATATCGAACTCATTCCCTCGCAGCTGGCCAAGCATGCCGACTAATTCAGCCGAAGTGGTAGCGATGTTTTCATCAACATCTTTAAGTGTCACCGCGTACCGGTTAGCGAGAGACTTAACTTGGGATTTAAGCGTTTCAATGCTCGAATTAGCCAGTTCTTCAAATTTTGCTCCAAGAGCTTGTGCCCATTTCGCATCAAGAACAGAAATCGCCTCCTGCGAATCAATGGCTTTTATGTAATCGCTGGTTGAATCAGTGAGCTCTTTCTGGGCAACCTTCAAATCCTTTTTGGCTTGCTTAGTCGTCTCAATTGCGCCTATTACAATCTTCAAGCGTGACGCCAAAGACTCTTCGTCTAGGTCAATGGCCTCAATAAGCGTGCTAATACGGCCTTCAATGGCTTTTGCTGTATAGCTACCATCTTTTTTTGCCTTGATTGCACCCCAATCGGTATCGTGGTATCGAAGGGGTATAGGCGAAAGGTCGGCAACACCTTTTGACTTGTCCTTGAGGATGTCCCAATAGCAAATAAGGCCATCTAATTCAGAAGAGTATTCAGAGCAAGCCTCCCAATAGGCCCGCGTCGTTTTTCCGGAATCTATAGAGCCGTCATCTTTGATAAAGCCCGGCTCTTTCTCTTCTTCGCTTAATCCATCGACAAAGTCAGCGCATATCTGATCCTGCTCTGAAATGAGGGCTTCAAGATTTGCAGCCTTTGCTAACTCAGAAGGCAAAAATAGTCGTTGAACAATATCGAAGGGAAGAACGCGACCAATCCAAGGCACTTTTTTGTCTTGAGCCTCTTCCTCCTCATCGTCTTTATCGTTCTTTTTCTTTACAACCATATTGGGATCAATTGCATGTATTGCAGTGAAGAATCCATCATTTTGTATAGACTCATAATCGTTCGCAATTACTTTCCAAGTATCCGAAAACTCTTGATAAGCGGCATATTCATCAACCAAAGGCAGTGAAGAAAACTTAGAAAAGAGTTCAGACTCAAGGCCTTGTAGGGCAGATCGAAGATCGATTGTTTCCATATTGCCGCACAACAAAGATTTGCGCAGACTCGAGCAGAATGATTCTGCCGTGTTGGCAGCAGCAACTTTAAATGCTGTCACATCTTGGTTTGCCTCAATAACGTTGTCGGAGTTGCTTGTCAGAAGGCTCGCATACGGACCATCTTCCACAAAAAGCTCATCCCTTAAACTCGGCAACGTCTCCCACCAGTGGTCTAGTTCATTGATTTCAGCAACAGGCACACCACCAAACATGCTCGCATAGATATCTGGCGCGGTAGTCTTATCTGATGAGTCAACATAACGAGGAATGTTGAGGTTAAAACCGTTTCTTTCGATTTCTTCCCATGTCGCAACATGCGCAAAGCCGTTTATTTCCTTGCGTGCTCTGTAAGCATCAAACACTCGACGAATATCCTGCTCGCGCAAACGATTCTTTTTGCCATCTTTAATAAAGCATTTTGATGCGTCTATGAATAAAACATCACGCTCGATGCGCGAACGGCGGAGAACCATAACAATTGTGGGAATTCCCGTACCGTAGAAAATATCAGCGGGAAGCCCGATAATGGCTTCGATATTGCCGTTCTCTAATAGCTTGGTACGTATTTCGCCTTCCTCGCCACCTCGGAAAAGCACACCGTGAGGCAAAACGATTGTCATGATGCCGCCGGCATTCAAATGATAGAGATTGTGCAACAAGAACGCGTAGTCCGCCTTTGACTTGGGTGCTTTACCGTAATCATCAAAACGAGGATCGCTCTCAGTTGGAACTACCCATTTTTTTGAATATGGAGGATTGGAACAGCAAGCATCAACACGTAATGGATCGACTTCGTTATCTTGCATCGGCCAGTCGTCAAGAAGAGTGTCGGCATTCTTTGTGAAAATATTTGCCGGCTTGATGCCACGCATGACTAAATTCATTCGAGTGAGGTTATAGGTCTCCTTAATGAGCTCCTGTGCGTAGTACTTAACCGAATCAGGATCGCCGTTATGCTTTGCCACAGATTGGCCAACCGTTAACAGCAGCGACGCTGAACCAGAAGTAGGGTCGTAAATACTAATTTGTTGCTTACCTTGCAAGTTGTAAGCAATGATGTCGCTCATGAGAATAGCAACCTCACGCGGCGTATAGAATTCACCGGCTTTTTTGCCTGCGTTCTGGGCAAAGTTTCCAATAAGATTTTCGTAGATGAATCCCAAGACATCGTAATCTTTGCTGTCCATAGGAATTGGCTGAATTATATTCAGTAACTTTTTAATAGCGACAATTTGATGTTGCGGATTGTCACCAAGTTCATCAAGGCCAGCGGCAAGGCTCGTGAAAATATTGCCATATACAGCACGATAGTCTTCATGAATATTTCTATTGAAAGCCTGGAGCGCATCGCGGACATCCCCGACGTTGAAGTCTGCATCGGGTTTGGTCCAGGTTGAGTAAAGCGATTTGTATGGAATGAAATATCCGATACGTTTCTGAATATATTCGACGTCCTTGGTGTCATCCTCGCTTAAGGCTTCGATATCCTCAGTATCCCAACCGTCAGAAATTAAAAGACTTTCTTCCTTTTCGGACACATATTTATAGAAGATAAAACCCAGGATGTAATCCTTGTACTTCTCGGCGCTGATTTTCCCACGCATATTATTTGCGCATCGCCAAATACGGGCTGCTAATTGCTGCTTGTTCATGGTATCGCTCCTGCTAACTCTCTGCTCCAGCGAAAGTGTTCTTCGCGCACAGCAAAACTCGCGCGTGTAATTCATGTGAAACAGCCGTATTTTACCATCGCGTTTAAAACCGCCAATTGGCCCTGGCAGCACTGGTTCACATAGTTCCATCAGCGTACACCTGACATGAGACGCAGGGAGTACCAGGCAACGGACAGTGAGGCATCTTGTCGGCATTCGCGCGCCGACCTGCGCACCGTGAGCACCGAGCCCACGATCTTAAAAACTTGCATTTCGTGCAGGTAGAACGCCGAGTCCATGGTGACCACGGCGTCGGGGCGCACAGCGCAGACCACCACCAGAGGGTCGGGGTTTCGCTCGTCGGAGTACACCCCGCGCGCTGGACAGCGACCTTCAAATCGACAGCGAATTTCGCGAGCGCGGCGTCATCAATCGCGATCGAGCCATCCAGCAACTTCACTAGCTCTCTGCATTGCTGCACGTTAAAAAAATCGACGTCGCTGATATCCAAGGCCGTATCGCAGGCATCATTTACTTTCATGGCGAAACCGATGATTGCATGCCAATCGGCGTCGAATCCGTACAGCATCGACTCGACTTGGTCTTCTAGCACACTCGACGCTTCTGGCACATCGCCGTAATAGCTCGCCCTTGTAGATGTACTTGACGCCGACTTTTTCTCCTTTCCTGCCGGGCTTTCCCCGATGAGGAAAACGTAAAGCTTGCTCTACGGCGCAAGCATCAGTCGTTTTTCGAAGCAAAAAGTGATAAATTGCAAATTGATTTGTCGGCAAAATGTCGACAAAGAAAAAGCCCCGCCTGTTTTACCAGGTCAGGACTGTAATATTTGGTCGCGGGGGCCGGATTTGAACCAACGACCTTCGGGTTATGAGCCCGACGAGCTACCAGACTGCTCCACCCCGCACTATGTAGCGCACGCTCAAACAAATAACATTTTGTTCCTTGTGCGAATGAACAGTATACACATCTAAGGTAACTCGTGCAACATTTTTTTAATTATTTTTGTTTTTCAGATAACCCACTACGAACTCGTGCGTAATCACGCACAACAGTGCAAAAAACAAGTGTTCCAGAAACCACAACTATTGAACCTAATAAAGAAGAGAGAATACCGATCATTTTATTGCCTCCTTTATTCGTAAAAGCTAAAACAGCCCACTCACAACTTGCTCATTCAAAAGCCTTACTCGTATTTCTTTTACCCGCAAAATAGCCTTTATGCAATAAAGTTAGCTATGTCTAACTTTATCGGTAAGAAAAGGGCTACAAAGCGAAAATAAATGCAGACCTAGCCGCTTTGTAGCCTTCCTTTTCTTTGACTACTTCCAGACAACCAACTCTCATGAGGCGCATGTCATTTCCTCAAACTGTCTAAAGTAATCGTTTGCTTGATGTCACTGTAGCACAAATAAGTTAGATTTGGCTAACTTTTATTATTCTTCGCCTTTTTTCTTGCTAACGGTCGCACAAGAGAGTCAAACGTCTACCTCAACGCAGAAAAGCATCCATATCAAACGCTCCTGTTCGCCACTGCGAAGGAGTATGTCCCATTTCGCGCGCAAACGCATCGGTAAAGCTTCCCTGACGTTTGTAACCCACATCTGCCGCTATTTCGGCAATGGAGAGTGAGGGGGAGTTTTTTAGCAACTCGGCTGCATGTTCCATACGAACCGCCCGCACATATGACCCGATGCTCATTCCCACTTCTTTTTTAAATGCGGCACATAGGTACGATCTACTTACGAATAAATTCTCCGCTAAAGTATCAATGGCTAAATCCTTATTCAGGTTACCTTCAATGATACGCAACACATCGGTTACCAGCCTTCGCTGTTCATCAGTTTCGCAACGCTCTTCCGCCTCAAGTGCCGCCGCGTAGCTACCTACCACAAGCTCAGTTGCACCAAAAACCGTTTTAGGAAGTGTTCTATCGGAAGTCTTAAGCAGAAAACTCGAAATCCTACTCCCCAACATTCGCATTAGCGGACGGAGTTGAGAAGGGAATTCATTGGTGGGAGTTTTTTCTAAATCAAGAGCAAGTGTATCGAAGTCACCAGGATAATACCGCTGCAAGTTCTTCATATAATCTGGTGTCAGAATAATGGTTGCACAGGAATAGATTTTTCCCGCCTTCATCGACGTCTGAATTTCTCCTTTTGGATACAAAAAACTTGCTAAATTTTCGCGTGGTCTACTCAGTTCTGGTTGAACATATACAGGGCATCCACTCAAAGCAGCTTCAGAAACAGAGCATATACAGCCATAATCGTTGGGCGTTTCCACTAAATCAATATCTTTATGGGGAACCACCGTATGCACGGTAACTAAACACGAGTTTCCAATGCTTGCTACAAGCACGTTTCCTTCGCATTGGGTCTGATCCGCCTTGGCAATAAAACCCTGCGTCAAATTTGGCAGCCCGCTTATCTCCGCAACGCCGAGCTGCTCCATCTGCGGGGCAATGAACGCCTGCAACGGTTCTGGAATATTTTTGAGCAATTTATACATAAAAATCACTCGCACCAAATCGACCTCAAGTATTTCGGAATTCGTCCACGATCACGCAGTGTAATCGTACCTGTAAGTATACTACGCAAAGTAAACCATTGTTAACTTTTAGATCAACTCGCTATATTTTGGCGGGTGCGTAAGGAAGGAGGATGCTTTGAGTTCGAAAACACCTAAAGAAAAGAAACCAGGACTAAGCGATTTGCTTGCTTTTGCGGGTAAAAGAAAATGGCTTACCTATCTTGGATGTTTGCTTTCAGCTCTTAGTATGCTTTTGGGGTTTGGTCCCTACATTTGTCTATGGTTTGTAGCGCGTGACTTACTTGCCGTTGCTCCAAACTGGGCTGCTGCTACCGAAATAGCAACCTATGGCTGGTGGGCTTTTAGCTTTGCTCTTGCAAGTATTCTTTTGTATCTTGTTGCGCTTTTATGCACTCATATGGCCGCATTCCGTACTGCATCTAACATCAAAAAACAAACAACCGAGCATTTAACTAAAGTTCCCCTGGGATATTTTGATTCTCGAGCCTCAGGTGAGCTTCGCCGCATAATTGACGGGTGTGCTACTAATACCGAAACACTCATGGCTCATCTTTTGCCCGATTCTGCGGGATCAGCTGCCTTAGGAATCGGCCTATTGGTTGTCCTCTTCGTGTTTGATTGGCGGATGGGCTTAGCATGTTTGCTCGCGATGGTTATTTCTCTGGCATGCATTATGACCATGATGTCAGCCAAAGGCGCTAAATTTATGACTCAATACCAAGAAGCGCAGGTTCGCATGACCAAAACAGGAACCGAATACGTTCGCGGAGTTCCTGTTGTGAAGGTATTCCAACAAACGGTTCATACCTTTAGAGCATTTTATGACGCCATCAATGATTACTCGCGACTAGCAGAAGACTACGCTGTTAAATTCTGTCAAAAGAAGCAGGTTACCAATCTTACCATCGTAAACGGTCTTGCTATTTTTTTGGTTCCCCTGGTGTTATTCCTTGCTCCAGGCGAAACAAATCTTGCGACCTTTTTGGCCAACTTTGCCTTCTATTGCATTTTCTCTGCGCTCATCAGTACTGCAATGACGCGCGTAATGTTCATCGGCCAGGAGTCACAAATTTCTGCTGATGTTATGCAACGTGTAGGCGAGATTATGAATGCGCCCGTCATTTCTACACCTTCAAAAGCTGAAGTGAAAACACCTGCAGACAACTCAATCGAATTCAAAGATGTTTCTTTTGCCTATGAGGGAACGCACAAAAACGCGCTCGATCATTTAAGCTTCACTGTTCCTGCAGGCGCAACGGTTGCGCTGGTTGGCCCCTCGGGCGGAGGAAAAACCACCGCGGCTTGTTTGGTTCCGCGCTTTTGGGATACCAGCGAAGGCTCCGTTAAAATTGGCGGCGCAGACGTAAAAGGCATTGATCCTACCGATCTTATGAACCATGTAGCATTCGTCTTTCAGAATAGTCGTCTATTCAAACAGAGCATTCTCGATAACGTCATTGCAGGCAAAACGGGAGCAACACGAGAAGACGCATTAGCCGCACTCGAAGCCGCTCAATGCAACGACATTATCGAAAAACTTCCTAAGGGAATTGATACGTTAATCGGAAGCGAAGGAACGTATCTTTCGGGCGGAGAACAACAACGCATTATGATTGCGCGCGCTATTTTGAAAGACGCCCCTATCGTAGTCCTTGACGAGGCTACCGCGTTTGCCGACCCAGAAAACGAAACGCTTATTCAGAAGGCTTTCGGTAGTCTTTGTGAAAACAAAACTGTGCTCATGATTGCCCATCGCCTTTCTACGGTTGTTAATGCCGACAAGATTATCGTTTTGAACGAAGGTAAAGTTGCTGAAGAGGGAACCCACGCAGATCTCTTGGCTAACCAGGGGTTATACGCACGTTTATGGAACGACTATCAAAAATCAACTCAGTGGAAAATTGCCAAGGAGGTGGCATAAATGTCTACTAAAGAAAAATATGCGCTTTCCGATTCCGGTGTACGCAACATACGCCTTGGTACCACTTGGACGGTTATCACCAACCTTGTAATGATGGGTGGTGTAGGCATCATGTTTTTAGCTATGCAAGATCTTCTGGCAACTATGACCAAGGGGGCGCCCTTCCCTAATGTTGTTCCCTATCTTATTGGCTTGCTCGTTTTTATTGTTCTGTACTGGCTTAGCAACAACTACCAGTACTATTACACCTATGGTGTTGTATATCGTGAAAGCAAGCAACAGCGCGTTACGCTCGGAGAACGTCTGCGCAAACTTCCGCTTTCCTTCTTTGGAAAACGCGACGTAGCCGATCTTACCGAAACTATCATGACCGACACGACCACCATCGAACATGTGGCTTCGCATGTTGTTCCCGAACTTTATGGCGCCCTTATTTCCACGGCAATTATTTCAATAACGCTGTTCTTTTTTAACTGGCAGCTTACGCTTGCGGCAGTTTGGTCGGTTCCTATCGCGTTTGTCTTGATGTTCTTGTCGCGCAAGATTCTAACGCCTCGCCAAACACTTCAACGCGAACAAGCCGTAGCGGTTTCAAACGAAATTCAGAATATTCTTGAAACCATGCGAGAAATTCGTTCTACGAATCAGGAAGAAACGTTTCTCTCCCATATAGCAAAAAAGATTGACGACTATGAACATCGCACCATAGTAAATGAATGCGTAGGCGGTCTCTTTATGCAGAGCGGCCAAATTGTGATGCGTTTAGGTTTCGCAACCACTATTTTGGTGGGCGCATTGCTTATCGCGCAAGGCTCCGTTGATTTTCTTACTATGTTCGTCTTTCTTTTAGTAGTGAGCCGCATTTATGCACCGTTTGACCAAGCCCTTATGCTTCTGTTTGAAATGTTTGCAAGCCATGCTTCAGCCGAACGCATGAACAATTTCGCTTCCGAACCTATCATGGAAGGCTCCGATACCTTCCAGCCCAAAAACTACGACATCGTATTCAAAAACGTTTCTTTTTCTTATCAACCATCCACTCAAGAAGAAAAATCCATCACACACAACCAAGTTCTTACGGATGTAAGTTTTGTAGCACGTGAAGGCGAAGTTACGGCGCTCGTTGGCCCGAGCGGCAGCGGCAAGTCTACCTGCTCAAAACTCGCGGCGCGATTCTGGGATGTTGATTCAGGCGAAGTAAGCGTTGGCGACATCAATATTGCCAGCATTGACCCCGAAACGCTGCTGCGTGATTACGCTGTGGTATTCCAAGACGTTTTGCTCTTTGATGAATCCATACTTGAAAATATTCGTCTTGGACGCCGTGATGCAGCTGATGAAGAAGTTCTTGCGGCAGCGAAGGCGGCTAACTGCGATGAGTTCGCCAATAAACTCCCTAATGGCTATGACACACTTATTGGCGAAAACGGCAGCAAGCTCTCGGGTGGCGAACGTCAACGTATTTCTATTGCCCGAGCGCTGCTTAAGAATGCCCCCATCGTACTGCTCGACGAAGCAACAGCGTCCCTAGACGTTGAAAACGAAACTCAGGTACAGACCGCGCTTTCTCATTTGCTTGTCGGCAAAACAGTACTTGTCATTGCGCATCGTATGCGCACCGTTATGGGAGCTGACAAAATCGTTGTTCTCAAAGACGGAACAGTTGCAGAGCAAGGTTCACCTAAAGACCTTATGGAAAGACCTAATGGCGTTTTCCATCGTATGGTTACCCTTCAAACTCAAAGCAAGGAATGGGCAGTATAGATAACCGATACACCCATGCATACCACGAACACAAAAGGACCCCGTCATGCTTGACAGGGTCCTTTTGATGTAATAATTAATTCTTCTGCGCTGCAAACTGCTTAACTCCAGCCACAGCTTTGCGCTTCACTAGAACGCGAACAAGCGCTCTCCCCTTGAACAGAAGAAATTAATCTTCAACAATCTCCTCGATTGCTCCCATTGGGCATTCTTCAACGCAGTCGCCACAGGCAATGCATGCCTCTTCGTTAACAACTTCAAGAACGCCATCTACAACTTCAATAGCTCCTTGAGGACACGCATCGACGCAAATACCGCAACCGATACATTCATCACTATTGATAACTGGATGTGCCATTGCTACCCCTTCTTTCAAGAAAATCTATCTTTCAAGATTAATGTTCAGTACAGGAGGAAATCCTCATACGAAAAATACCAAACAGAATAATAAGTGCAAGAGGTTTTGAGGGGTTTTCTAAGAACGGTTGAAATATTGTCAGCAGAGAAGGTATCATACCACATAAGTTAACCTTGGCTTACATTTTATAGGACAAAATGCTTCTCTTTGACGATAATCGAACTAATTGATGTCTTTTACGGTATAACAGTCTCAGTTTTTTACAGGCAAGTCCGCATCAACGAGCACCCTAACAAATACGCGGAAGCTGTTCTCCCACCAGCATATCCATAATACGAAGAGCCCCAAAACCCGTCCTTAAAGAAACGCGTGGGCCTCTGTCTTCAGGCTTTTCGCAGACCTCACCAATAATGGCAGCATCCACTCCATATTTATTCGCCTTCATGGCAGCTAGAGCAGCGTCTGCTTCGTCCGCGGAAACAACACATACCATTTTGCCCTCATTGGCAACCTGATACACATCATAGCCAAGCATCTCGCAAGCGCCTCGAACAGCGTCCTTTACAGGAATGGCTTCCTCTTCAACCACCATATCAACACCTGACTGGTTGGCTAATTCATTAAGCGTTGAAGCAAGGCCACCACGCGTTGGGTCACGAAAACAACGCGTGCTTGGAGCTGCCTTGATAACCTCAGCAATAAGATGATTAAGAGGAGCTGCGTCAGTTTTTATGTCCGCTGAAAAACTCAGTTCTTCACGACAGCTCATGATAGTAATGCCGTGATCGCCGAGCGTTCCCGTTACAAGAATCTTGTCGCCCGGCTTGCAATTAGCACCTGAAAGATGGACTCCCACTGGAACAAAACCGACACCGCTCGTGTTGATAAAAACGCCATCTCCATGACCACGATTAACTACCTTGGTGTCGCCCGTAACAATGTGAACGCCAGCTTCTTTGGCCATTTCCGCCATACTCTGACAGATCTTTTTCAAGTCTTCCATAGGGAAGCCTTCTTCAAGAATAAAACCGCAGCTTAAATACTTCGGAACTGCACCACTCGTTGCAACATCGTTCACCGTGCCACAAACTGCAAGTTTTCCAATATCGCCACCCGGAAAGAAATGAGGAGTAACAACAAAACTATCCGTTGAAAACGCAACCGATTCCCCTTTTACAGGAACAGGAAGCGTTGCTGCATCATTGCCTTCAAGAAGTTCTTCGCCCGCATAAGCAGAGAAAAACACCTCGTCGATAATGCGCTTCATCATTGTGCCGCCACTACCGTGACCCAGCAATACTGTTTCATCCATGGTAATCCTCTTGTTTTCTTTCCCAAAGCTTTGGCGTCTATGTCGTCAAAGCCAGATACTACCGATTAAATGAAGGCGCCCGTAGTGGTAGTTACCAAACGTCCGGTTTTTACGCCTTTAGTTCCCAAAATCATATTGGCAACATCTTGAACAAGCCCTGTTTCGCCCTTCAAAACAATAACTTCAAGACAATTGTCGTGATCAATATGAACATGCATAGAAGCCACAATCATATCTAAATAATCATGCTGAATGGAATGGAGCTTTTCCTGTAGATCGTTAGCGTGATGGTTATAAACGATGGTAAGCGTGCCCATAACCAAACGGCCCGGCATAGCACACATATCTTCTACCAAAGCGTCACGAACCAGATCGCGAATTACTTCGCTTCGATTTTTCGCCAGCCCACGACGTGCAACAAGATGATCAAATTTAACAAGCAAGTCTTCCGGCATTGCTACCGAAAAACGCATTAAATCATTACTCATTGCTCACCTTACACAAGATTCACAGTAACGCCTGAAAGATTTTCTGCATCATCATCGAGTGCATCTTTAGCATCGGTCATTAAGGCACGAGCCTCATCCAAAAAAGCTTGGATTTGATGCAGGGTTTCGTCGGTTTTTTCATAACCATTATCGCCAGCCTGATGCGCTAGTTTATGAACCCATCGACGGTTAAGGGCAATTTGATCATCCATCTGTTCAAGCATCATTTTGAACTGATTCGTATTTACACCATTCGTACACATATCATGCTCCTTTTTTTATAAGGTTTACCTTTAAATTAGGTTTGAATACCTTCATTATGGAGATAATCAAGCAAAGAAAGTTGCCCTGCTATTCGAGCGGTGTGATTTTTTCTGTAAAAAGTAATACCGCTTTTTGAACTACTTGTGAAGAGGGGCATTGTGGCTCAAAACATACCAATGAATCTTTTTGAAGTACCACGACAAAATATCTGGAATTCTTTTTCTAACCACTTAGAAGGATCGCATATTGGCGCCTTCCTGATTGTTAGCTCATCCCTTCTTTCCAAAGAAGCAAAGACCGCTCTCCTTAATTCCTCAAAGGCATTGGGCTACGGCACGATCAATACCACGTTTCTCACACTAAAAAACAGTGACGACTCTGATACGCATACGGCGAAGCTTGAGCCCCAGGAAATCTTTCGCATTGTTGAATCTCTTGATCCCCTCTGCGTAGTGGTAACCGATCATGAAGCCATCGAAGAGATTGCTCGGGCCTTTCGTGCTCGTTTAGAAATTGAAACACCTACGACCCTTTTAGGGCATTACTGCTGCTGCTTTAACGATTTTGAACGCATGCTTGATCTTGAGAAAACAAAGCAGCTTGCATGGAGTTTGTTAAAAACCCTCCCAAAGCACAATTAAGTACGTCCGCATGCTATTCTTGTACCCGTTATACACAAAGTGCGCGGGGTGTTAACTGCTGCACCGAAGAAAAAACACCACAAGGAGCTTTCCCATGTCAAATAAAAGTCTTGCCTTGCCCCACAACGAACTCACCATTTTGGTTACAGGGGGCGCTGGTTTTATTGGTAGCCACACCTGTATTGAGCTGCTTGGGCAAAACTACAACGTTGTAATTGTTGATGACCTTTCTAATTCAAGCAAAATTGCCGTTGAACGCATCCGTGAACTTTCTGGCGCAGATGAAAATCAACTTGTTTTTTACGAATGCAACATCCTTGATCGCGAAGGCTTAGAAACCGTATTTTCCAAGCACGCTATTGATGCCATTATTCACTTTGCGGGATTTAAGGCAGTGGGCGAAAGCACCCAAAAGCCGCTTGAATACTACTGGAACAATGTAGCCGGCTCGCTTGTTTTGTTTGATGTTGCACGCAACCACGGAGTAAAGAATGTAATATTCTCTTCAAGCGCCACTGTTTATGGTGATCCTGAGATGATTCCTATCACCGAGGAATGTCCGCTTCATGAAGCCACTAATCCTTATGGCGAAACCAAGGCAATGATGGAACGCATCCTTACCGATTTCTATCGTGCCGACAGCGAATGGAACGTTGTATTACTTCGCTATTTCAATCCTATCGGTGCTCACGAAAGTGGTCGAATTGGTGAAGACCCCAAAGATATTCCCAACAACTTACTTCCTTATGTTGCTCAGGTTGCCGTTGGAAAACTTGAGCGCATTGGCGTATTCGGAAACGACTATCCAACCCCTGACGGAACAGGCGTGCGAGACTATATTCACGTTGTAGATCTAGCTCGTGGGCACGTTAAAGCCCTTGACTGGATGGGCGGCAAAATTGGTACCGGTAAGGCAATTGGCCTTGGAAGCATCGAGGGAGCTCCACAAGAAAATGGAACTCGTGCTGGTGTTGGCATCTTTAACTTGGGAACAGGCAAAGGATCAAGCGTTCTTGAAGTAATCGCTGCTTTTGAAAAGGCTTGCGGAAAAACGCTCCCCTATGAAATTCAGGACCGCCGCCCTGGCGACATTGCCACAAACTATGCAGCCTGTGATAAAGCCCGCGAAGAGCTTGAATGGGTTACGGAATATGATCTTGCACGCATGTGCGAAGATTCATGGCGTTGGCAGAGCCAAAATCCTAATGGATATGAGGAGTAAGCAAATCGCTTTAGCATGAATAGGTTTAGCACGATACCGGGGAAGGACATTCACTTCCCCGGTTTTTTATTGGCGAACTACCCAAAAACAACTTGCTAGCCTCTAGGTACAGATGGGATGTGAGCAAATCTGTCTACTATTTGAAAGTTAGCGCCAGTAGGTAACATAAAGGCACCTAAATACGGCTAACAAAACTTTAAGAGATCCTTGGGGCTTTTAATTACTTCGCAAGGCTTGCCCGTCATGAGTTTCTCAAGAGACTGATAACCCCAAGAAACGCCAACGGCATACATTCCTGCATTGTGTGCCGCAAGCATATCGCTTGCAGAATCTCCGAAATATACACATTGTTCAGGCAAAAGCCCCATTTCTTTTGCGCACAATAAAAGGCCATCAGGCTTAGGTTTACGCGGAACAGATTCACTTTCTCCATGAGAGGCATCCATCAAGCCAGGGAAAAACTTGTGCTCGACATCTTTTACGCCACCCTCGAACTTGTTGGACATAATGCCAAGCTTTTTCCCTTGCCGTTTGAGTTCATGTAAAGTTTCAGGCATACCGTCAAACTGCTCCGTAAGGCTTAAACCATATTCGGCATACATTGAGCGAAAATTCTCGTATACACGCTTAGCCTGATCTTCAGAGGCATACTCGGGAATCGCCCGAAGAACAAGCGACATTACACCATCGCCCACAAAGCGCAAAATATCCGCTTCAGAGTGTGGCGGGAAGCCTTCTTTTTTGAGCGCTTTATTCGTTACCACAACAAGATCAGGCAACGTATTGAGGAGCGTTCCATCTAAATCAAAAATGAACCCTTCAAAATGCTTAGGAGTAGCTGCTTTGTTCATACGCACTTCTTTTCCTTACGACTATCTCTAAACAACAGTCTAGATTCCCCTTATACGCAATAAAAGTCTCCTGCATATAAATACAGGAGACTTTCTTAAGACAAAGCAGAGCCTTTCAGAGCTTTATTCACGCAAAGGCGTATTTCCTGCCTAAACCCCACTCTTGCCTGCATGACTCAAAAAGGCCAAGGAGAACTTCCCCTTGGCCCAATTAGATTTTCTCGTTTTATCTGTTGTCCTCACAACTTGGACAATCAAAACAAACCTTTAGAAAATGTTCTTCAAAACAACCGACTTGGTGTGTGTCATTTCATCAAAGGTGGTCATGACACCTTCGGTTCCAATGCCGGAATACTTATAGCCGCCAAATGGCATTTCGAACGAACGATAGAAGCTTGCACCATTGATAATAGCACCGCCGCATTCAAGAGCGCAGGCAACACGAGCTGCCGTTTTCTGGTTTTCTGAGAATACGCAACCGCACAAACCAAACATGGAGTCGTTTGCAATTCTGATTGCTTCCTCTTCCGTTTCAAACGAAATGATAGGAACAACAGGACCGAAGATTTCCATGTCTTTAGCAACGTCTGCCGTTGAGGGAACATCACCAATAACGGTTGGCTCATAGAACGCACCGTTGCGCTTACCACCAAGCAAAATCTTGCCGCCTTGTTCAACCGTCAAATTAACCTGACGCTCTACTTCAATTGCAGCCTTTTCGCTGATAAGGCAACCGATTTGGGTATCATCATCGGCGGGCATACCCTTCTTAAGAGCGCTTATTTTCTCGATAGCTTTAGTGGTAAATTCTTCAACGCGGCTCTTGTGAATAAGGAAGCGCTTCGATGCGCAGCAAACCTGGCCCGTGTTATACATACGACCCCAGATAAGTTCATCGGTTGCTAGATCAACGTCGCCATCTTCCATAACGATAAAGGCATCGTTACCACCAAGCTCAAGTGCCGTATGTGTAAGTGTTTTTGCGCATACTTCAGCAGTCTCAATGCCAACAGCCGTGGAACCCGTAAGGGTGACTAAATCAACATCAGGATTCGAACACAACTCATGACCAACAACAGAACCGCGACCTGTAACAATCTGAGCAACGCCAGCAGGAATACCAGCCTCACCCAACAAGGCAGTAAGCATGCAAAGTGTTAGAGGGTTATCCGTTGAAGGCTTAACAATTACGGAGTTACCTGTAAGCAACGCTGGAGCAACCTTTTGATCAAATAAATCACAAGGGAAGTTGAATGGAATAACAGCAACAACAACACCTAGAGGCTCGCGGCGCGTGATAAGCACATGATTATCCTGACCTGGTTCCAAACCTGCAGGAATTACCTCATCATAGAGATGCTTAGCACGTTCACTGAAGCCTTTAAAACTAATTGGGATGTTTCCAATTTCAGCACGCGCTTCAGTAATAGGCTTGCCCGTTTCATCGGATAGCGTACGTGCAAGCTTTTCTTTATCACGTTCAACCAATTCAAGGAATTTCATCAGAAGTTCAGCGCGCTCATATACAGGAACCTTTGCCCAGCCCTTTTGAGCTGCTTTCGCTATATCAACAGTATTTTTAATATCTTCAGGAGTTGCTGCAGGAATAGTGTCGACTACTTCACCCGTTGCCGGGTTGGTCACTTCAATAGTTTGACCATCAAATGAATCTACCGCTTTCCCATTGATAAACATTTTCATATATATCCCTCACTTTTCCGCACTGCGCGAACTGTATTACTTGGAAATGGACACATGAGTGGGAAATGTGCTGGTGCCGCAAAAGAACACGGCACCGCACAGGCACTCAAACCATCAGTTTGCTTATGCACTGAATCCTGTGAACGAGAGCATCAAGCCACCACAAGTATTGTTGTTATCGGATTCATAACCGTATTCACCGAAGGTGAACTCCATAATGAAAGGAACATCGCCCGCAACTTCTTTAACTGTATCAGCCACTTCACCAATACGAGCATCGATGCCCGCACGACGTCCGCCGCAATGTACCAAGTGGAAAGCTAAAGGCTCGCCAGGCATTTTTTCAATGAGCGCCTTGAGCGTGTCGGGTACCGACTGGATAAGCTCATCTACCGTTGCCTCCATGCGGATAACGCAGGTTTTCTCTGCCAAATTGTTGCCGATGGCCATTGAGCCGTCTTCATTGCCATTCATTGGATGACGAATAGCGATCAAATCACCCAAGCGATCCTTCACGCCAAGGGGAGAAGTAATGCAAGTTGCCAGCAAATTGGCGCCCGATACCGCCTCATCAGAATCGCCTGTCCATTCCTGATATTTCTTTGTTGCAGGAACGCCATCAATTTCAACAAGCGTGCGATTTCCATCGATTTTAGTGATTACACCAAAGTCGTCCGTTTCGCGATAGGCTCCCGTGTACTTATTAGTAATAGTTGGAGCATTGTAGAAAAATGCCACTATGCAACCATCCGCAAAGCAAGCATCATCAGCATAAAGAGACCATTTTCCTTCGATGGTATTGTCTGCCGCAGAACCGCCAAAGAACGGAATACGCCCAACAACCTTACTGATGCCTTTAAGATAAAACTCTTCTTCAGCAGGAGAAGCTGCCATGTAGAAATAGTCAGGAGCGCTTTCTTTACCTGCAGATTCCATGGCGGCCTTTGCAAGACTTTCTCCAGCAGAAACAGGGCAATCAACACTTGATCGATCAATAGCAGCAATTCCAACTGCCATATCTTCACTGCTCAGAGCCATAACGCCCACAAAAGGAACGTCTCCACCAACATAACCATCTTTAGTGATGACGCCCGTAAAAGAGGTGTTCCCCAAACAAGGCACTCCTGGAAGCGCTTCTTTAACACCAGCAATTACTTCTTTTGAATCATAATCACAACTGCAATAAACGTAGGCAAGTTTAATTGCATCTAACCCTTCTGCTGCTTTCTGGGCAGCTTCTTTTCCAGCTGCCTGAGCAGCTGCCTGTGTACTGGTTCCAACATTTGCCTTAAACATGTTTCCCCCTTTGTTTAAGAACTGTTATACCCTCGCCCCTAATGATAAGGCTTTTTGTCAAAAATGGTGAACATGTTCATAAAAAAGAGCGTGATTTACCTCAATTTAAGATCTTTGATTCAAAAGAAAATAAGATGGAAGAACCCTACAAATTGGTCATGATAATTTCTTCAGTTAAAGAAGCACAGTGTTCAACAGAGTCCAGCGCATTTTCAAAGCAATTGTAGATACAGGAAAGCGCCATAATCTCGGTAGGTGTTTTGTTTTCCTCGGGATTATACGTTTTATGCATGGCCTCAAGAAATAAACGATCTCCCGCCGATTCTGCATCGTTAACATCAATGAGAAGGGGAAGAATTTCCTCGCTCGATTTACGAAACGTTGAAAACTTCCTAATAGCCGCAAGAAGCTTTGCGGTAGATTGCTGAAGGGTATCCATCATCGCGAGCATTTCATCGTTGATTTCAGAAACGTGGTACATATAAAAACCCATAAGCACATCTTCGATGGTATCAACGACATCATCAAGACATTGCGAAAGCTGAGAAATATCTTCACGTTCAACGGGAGTCACGAAATCAAGACGCAAATGCTCACGAATCTCGTGATTTACAGCGTCCGCCTTGCCTTCAATTGCGTGCATGCTTTCAAGAGCCAACATAAGAGAATGGCGATTATAGGAGCAGAGCGTTTTTTTTAGGAAGTCTGCTGCTTGCAAACCAAATTCTGCTTGAGTTTCAAATGCTTTGAAATAATCGAATTTTTTCGCCATCAGATAAGGTCCCCTTAGTTGTAAGAAAAAAATAAAAAGCAACTAAGGGAAATCTTACCTGATAATTGGTGCAGTTAAAGCAAGACCAAAAAGGTTTTAGGCCAATTGATCAAAAGGACCCTTCTTGCCTTGAATCTTTTGTTCACGACGTTTTTCTAAAAACTTTTGCCCAAAAAATCCTGCCGTATAAATTGAACAAAGCGTTGGGACAAACAACAACATAAACGGCAATACGTAACAGAAGATAGTCAAAATAACCGTTCCCAAAATGGCAGAAAGTAGAGGGTTTACACCTTTAAAGAAGCGCATGCCTAACGCCGAACCTGCAAACGGAACAGAAAATAACCAAACAGCAATCATGAAGAGCGCCATCAAAACAACAATAGGAAGAGTGACGATTGGCAAAACCAGAATAAACATAACAATAGGAGCCACAAAGAACATGACGCAACCCGTGAGCATTATTTTGCCAAGTTTACCATCGCTCATACGTGCAGCCTCAAAAAGGGTTCCCTTCATAAGCCAGAAGAATAAACCAACAAGAAGAACGTGCGCCATGCATGAAAACAGCAGCTGCAAACCTATCTGATACATAGCATCGGTTGCTGAAATTTCCTGAGATTGCTGTAAGCTGTTTGACCTTTCGGTCGTAGCGATTTGCGCACCATCGGCAACAGTAAGGTTCGCATTATCAGGAACGGTGAGCGTTCCGTTGATGATCGCTTTAGGACCGAGTTCGATTTCAGACGCTTGAATCAAAACGTCGCCTTCAACCGTTCCGTTAAAGACCACTTTTTGAGCAGCAAACGAAGCCCCCTTATAAGAACCACTAACGCTAAGATCCGAACCAGCAAGATAAACACCGTTTGCCTTAGTGGTGGCATCGAGCGAAATGATATAGCCCGCAGCAGTGATATTTCCATTTATCGTTGTTCCGGAAACACCGATGTTGTAGCCTGCAGCGCGTAGGCTATCAGCAATAACGGAATTTTTAAGAGTGATAATCTGGCCAGCTAAAAGCGCGCTTCCGCTGCCAGACGAGCCCACCTCAAGTTTTTCAGCATCAAAAGATTGTCCAGCCCAGTACAGATCGTTACTGATCGACGTACTCGAAACAGAGTGGTCGAGCAAGAACATATTGCCTGTATGAGTATCCGAATAGCTATACGATTCCGAAGCCGATTGATCAAAAGCAGAGGCACCAAACGCCTTTTCAGGAAGCACAGAAAAAACAGCTAGCGAAAGCAGCAGCGCAAACAAAAGCGATGCGGCTGCAATCATTCTTGATGTTTTTTTGTCACTCATATGCCCCTCTACCTCCAAAAAAATTCACATGAAGTTCGGTATGTTCCCGCCTAGGATTAGCCCATTATAGGTGCTCAAATATTTTTACAGCAGATATCCCAATCCTTCAAAGAAAAATTTAACAGTACCTCGCCTACAACAACGAACTCGCATTGCTCTCTTTGCTCTTTACTTAACAATATGGATTACTTCGAGTTTGCACTTTTCCAAATAGGGCTTATTCAAAACACAACCAAGCCCTGCCTCGTACCCCTCTTCGTTAAGATGCAAAGATCCTTTATCCATAATGAGCGGAGGAAACGCACAGTCGTATTCGAAATATTCATGATAATCGGAAATGTCACCCGAAAGATCAACCCACGAAAGCGTTTCGAACGCCGCATGCAAGCGCTTGGAAACCCCCGTGTCAAACATACCACCCATCCAAACACGAATGCCTTCATCGCGGGCCCAAGCACAAAAATCGAGTGCGGGTTGCACACCTCCAAATTTGGCAATTTTCACCGCATAACAACGAAGATTCGTAAGGCTCATGGCGTGTTCCATATCTTGTGCTGTTACTACCGACTCATCCAAACAAATGGGCGTTTGAAGCGTTTCTTGCAAAAGAGAAAGGCGTTCGAGTAAGCTCATTTCGCCCTGGATAGGCACGTATTTTGGATCGAGCGGTTCTTCAATACAGGTGATATCAAGAGCATCAAACTTGTGCAAAATATCGAGATGTTCTTCTGTAAAGCTTTGGTTTGCATCCAAGAAAATACTGAGTTCAGAGTATTTCTTGCGAATACGTTGCACTTTTTCTAAGGCTGATTCAGGAGAAATTTTTATTTTTACACGGGTATATCCTGCCGCAACAGCCCTATCAACAGCAGCCACCGTAGCATCATCTTCCATGATGCCAATAACCACACCACCCGAAACGGTTTTTCTAGCGGCATCTCCACCGATAAGTTCGCAAAGAGGTTTGCCTACGATTTTCCCGTACAAATCCCAAAACGCCGGTTCCACGGCTGCTTTAGCCATAGGGTATGCTACAAGTGAAGGAAATGTTGCAAGCGAGCGAGAGACCTCTCTCGGATGCAAATAGCGCTCATCCATGATGATAGATGCGATGCGTTCCTTTACCACCGCATAATCTTCTTCAATTGTTTCTGGAAGATACCAATTTGTAGCGAACGAAACACATTCGGCTATACCCGTTCTACCTGCCCAGTCTTGCAACTCTACAAAGAAAGATTCCCTGTTTTCCACCACACGCTGAGATGTTTTAACGGGTGTCTTAAATGGCTGCTTTACACGATAGAGCGAAACGCTCTTAATGTCGATACGGCGATCATACAGCTGCTTTAAAGCTTGCACATCGGTTTTCCCAATAGCAGTACGCGGAAAAGCATCCACCACCATAATATGTTTAGGATGATGCAAATGAGACATGCGGGGTTCGAGATATTTGTGAATCATACGAGCATATTCTTGCGCACAGGTTGCCGCATGAATGCCCGTATCTTTTTCAGACAATCCCAATACCTCATGATCATGCGCGATGGCCTCTGAAGAATAATCAGCCTGAATAAAGGCAACAGGACGATATCCCCAAGTTTCATCCGCTGTGCCAAATACACAGGCATCACTAACTCCTGGAACCTGGAGCAGCGCTTCGCGAACTTCGGCAGGATAGATGTTTTCCCCGCCCGAGATAATGAGATCTTCCGTTCGCTCAAAAACGAAAAGAAATCCATCGCGATCAACTACCGCGCGATCTCCCGTTACAAACCATCCATCAGCACTCAAAGATGCTCGTGCGTTGAGATACCCTTTGAAAATACCTGGACCCATAACATGCAAGAGTCCCACGCCTTTATTGTCAGGACGCATGATGCGCGTTTGATATCCAGGCAACAAACGCAGTCCTCCATCAAACCCACGTGAAATAGGAGCGCAAGCAATCATAGAGGAGGTTTCTGTCATACCATAGCTTGCAAATACTTTTGCTTTTGCGCGCAGGGCTTTGCGAATAGTTTTATCGTTAAGGGCAGCGCCACCGAGCAGAATACACGAATATTGAGAAATGATTTTGTCGTTATCATGCTCGATAAGGTCGGAAAGAATTTTATCGACCACTGAAATATGGGTAACTTTATACGTAAGGGCATCGTTGAGCACACGAGTAGGCTGGTAGCGACTATATAGAACAAATACGTTTTCGTTGAGCAACGAACGCATCATTACCTGAAAACCGCCAATATGACACATAGGTAGCACCAACTGCCATACGCCACGCCCTGGCTTGGTGAGTGCGGCATTAGCAGCGTTAGCAGAGCCAATGAGGTTTACCCAGCTCAACTGTGTTGCCTTCGGAGTTCCTGACGTACCCGAAGTGAACATGACGAGCCCAATGCGAGAAGGATCAAATTCGTCTTCATGTTTTTCTGCGTAATCAAGAATTTCTAAAGCACGAGGATACGCGGGAATCACACCATCAAGGCGAGCAAGGTCTGAGACGCTAATGCCCATACCCTCCAACAAAAGACGATCGATTACTTCTTCGGTCAACACCTCAACCTTGCCACTTTTCGTAGCATTTTCCAGCTCTATTTTGCGCAAAATTTGCTCATCTTTGGAAAGGCGCGGATTAAGAACTGCAAGCGTAAAATTGCCATAGGCCGCCGCAAGGGCAAGAAAAACAAATTCAGGTCCATTAAACAAATTGCAAGCCACAAAGCCCGTTTTAGCTATACCTCGTTTTTCAATTTCTCGTGCCAAGGCTGCCGCCGCAAACCGTGTTTGGCGATAAGAAAAGCTCAACGTGTTCTTATCAAGCTGGGCATAGAAAAAGACTTTGCCTCCTTTGTTCTGCGCCAATCTTTGCAGTTCTCTAATCATGAAGCACCCATCTCTTTCTTACCCACAACGCCTTGACTCCCTCAAGATCACGTTGAGCAATTACTATTGAGCTCTTTTGAGCGTTCTGTTATCCCCACCTTAAAAGGTGCATCCCTTATGGGAATTTAGGGAATTGCTTAAAATCTGGATCGCGATGTTCCTTAAATGCATCGCGCCCTTCCATTGCCTCTTCAGTGGTGTAATACAGAAGCGTAGCGTCACCTGCAAATTGCTGCAAACCAGCCAGACCATCAGTCGCAGCGTTAAAGGATGCTTTCATGAAGCGTAAAGCCGTTGGCGAAAGCTTGAGCATTTCACGCGCCCAAGCAACACATTCTGCTTCCAGTTCATCAAAGGGAACAACCTTATTGACCAGACCCATTTCAAGAGCTTCAGCTGCAGTGTATTGGCGGCACAAATACCAAATTTCACGCGCTTTTTTCTGACCGACAATAGCAGCCAGATATCCAGCACCATAGCCAGCGTCAAAGCTACCCACGCGAGGACCGGTTTGTCCGAACTTTGCCGTATCTGCCGCCAGCGAAAGATCGCACAGAATGTGTAGCACGTGACCGCCACCAATAGCGTACCCATTAACCATAGCGATAACAGGCTTAGGTACTACACGAATCAAACGCTGAACATCAAGAATATTCAAACGAGGGATGTTGTCATCGCCAACATAGCCACCCTTGCCGCGTTTTTTCTGGTCTCCACCCGAACAGAAAGCTTCATCTTCGTGACGACCACCATGGTTTACACCCGTAAGAATGATGACACCAATAGAGGCATCATCTCGTGCAACCGTAAAAGCATCGTAGAGCTCCATCGCGGTGAGCGGAGTAAATGCATTGCGGCGCTCAGGTCGATTGATACTAATCTTCGCGATTCCATCCATGGTTTCATACAAAATCTCTTGGTATTCTTTAGCTTTTTTCCAAGCAAATTCACTCATAAAGAGCCCTTTCTCGTGGTGACCATTTGCCAATAATTTCAACTAAGTTCAGCGGGTTTACACGTATCGCTCACGGTCATTCAGTCTTTTTTACACTCAGGTGTCTTCTTTTTAATCTATATACCTTCGTAAACAACGACAGTATTCTTCAGGATTTTCAAGATGAATGTTGTGACCCACACCCTTAACAATCTCAACAGAAATCTGCGCAGTATCTCCTGCTTCATTAAGCAACGAACGAGCTACTTCAGTATACGTGACATCAAGTTCCCCTGCCATATAGAGGACAGGAAGTGAACCTTGCGCAAGCGCATTGCGAAGATTTTTCATTTCTTGCTGGCCTGCGTAGCGCAAACTAAAGGCAAGTTGTTCGGGGTCATTATCCAAACGTGCCGTGCGCTGAGCTGCCTGCGTCTCTTTATCAAGACATTTTTGAGAATCGAACAACGGAAGTTGCTCCCAAAATTCAATAAACGCATCAAAGGGCTCTTCTGCAAGACGACAACAGAGTTTTTCATTTTTACGTACTCGTACCGTGCGTTCTTCTTCGTTTATTGGCCCTAATCCCGCCGATTCGAGCACCAACGCCTGAATTTTTTCAGGATGCTTAACCGCATACGTTGCCGCAATGCGCCCTCCCATGGAATAGCCCACGAGTATCATCTTCCGATATTCTAAATTCGATGAATACGATGATTTTGATGCTTCGTTTTTCGACGAACACCCAGAAAAAACTCCCTGCGCGTAAGCACCGATAACAGCATCGACAAGCATGCAATGAGATTCAAATGAAAAAGCCTCGGGTGTTTGAGGAACAATCGTCGCTCCATGACCAGGAAAGTCGGGCATGATAAGAAAATGATCACGCGAAAGATTTTGAGCGACCCGTTTCCACGAGCGACCATCTTGCATAAATCCGTGGAGCAGTATAACGGGCTGGCGCGAAGGAAGCCCGCAAACATACACCTGAGCCTCGGTGTCGCCATAAGGAATACGATAGACTTTCATTTCAAGCAGCTCGGTGACACTACCCATGGTTGTACTCTTTCCTTCAGGCAAAACACACCTTCCCTTTTCCTCCTTCAAAGGATTCTTACGCAAAATGGATCCTAAGCAAAATCCCTGACGTGCTTCTTATCGTGCCTCTTCGTTTTCATGCGTTTTTTGCAGCTCTAAAACCGCTATTGAAATGCCCCATAACGCTCTCGAACACCCTGTAGAGGAAGCTTGATTTCAATCAAATGAATGCCCGCACACCCCATAAAGCAATCAAGGACTTTTTCAAACTGCTCAACCGAAGAGGCACGCTTATAAGGAATTGAGAATGTTTTTGCAGCTGATTCAAAATCGAGATTTTGTGGAGTAAGGAATATTCTTTCGAAATAGGGGTTGTCCTGTTTTTGAGGAAGCATATCAAAGATTGCTCCCCCAGAATTATTCATAACCACAACAACGATTGACGGTCGAGTATATCCTTCGGCAGCTCTAATATCCATTTCGTGCTGTAAGGCAAGCGAATTAAGATCATGCAACAGGGTAAGATCACCCGTTAAACAAACCGTCTGATTGAATGCTTGCGCTGCCCCAAAGGCCGTAGAAAGTGTTCCGTCGATACCGTTCAATCCGCGATTAGCAAGAACAGCAAAGCGTTTTGGCTGTTTCACGTAGAACGTATCTATCGCCCGAATGGCCATACTGTTTGCGGAAAAGAGCAGAGAATGCGCAGGCAGTGCTCCAATGAGCGCCGAAACGTATGACCCTTCAAAAGAGGAATCGGGGTTGGTTTTTGCTCCAAGAATTCGCTGTGTTTCCTGCTTGTTGAGTATGTCCCATTCTTGAATATAGGGCGTAGCCACTTGCCCAGAAGCAGTGTCCTCATGCGTTGCTTGCTTGGCGATGCTCGCCTCGGCCAAGAGCGAAGCAACAAAATCAGACGGTTCCATTGTAATGAATGCTGAAGTTGAGGAAGTAAAATCGCGCATTTCAAACGGGTCAACTACAATCTGCGTTGGTGCAAGATTTTGTATGGCGGTAGTTAAGCGTTTTGAGACCGGCCAACGACCAAAACGAATAACCGCATCAAATTCTGGACAGTCCTCTCGAACAATAAGATTGTCATAGTTTTCAATAATTGCGTCATAAGCATCAGAGCGCAGTTGAGAAAGAGGATCCACCAACAGAGGAATATCAAATTCCTCTGCGAAAGCCTGCAAAGCCAAACGCTCTTGATTCTTATCGTTAAAACAAGGCTCTGAACTGCTATTACGCGAAACGGTTTCACTGCTTACTTCCGCACCGAGCGTTCCCTCACCGCAGGCCGCAATCACTCTATGAGTTTTCAAATACTCAACAAGAAATTGCGCAGAATCCGCATCCAAAACGCGGGGAGTTTCTACGACCAAAGGAAGATTTAAGGAGCCAGCACGCCCCAAGGAAAAAAGTCCTTCAGCTCTTAGATCGGGCTTCAAGGGTTCATCGAAAGGGAAGTTAAGATGCACCGCGCCACCATGTAGCGTTCCTGCACCACTTGCAGCATATGCGTCACGAGCAACTTGGCGAACGTATGAAATGCGTTTAGGTGTTGCGAGCGGCTCAGGCATCTGCCAAAACTTTTTTACATGATTAGAAAATGCTTTGAGCTGGTCGCATGTCTGAGGCGCCCCAACATGCTGAAGATGCTGAGGCCTGTCGCCCGAAAGGACAATTAACGGAACGCGCGAAGATTCCGCCTCCATTACCGCGGGGTAATAATTCGCTAATGCCGTACCTGAAGTGCAGACAACACAGGCAGGACGGGCGGTTGCTTTCGCGATTCCCAAAGCAAAAAACGCCGCTCCCCGTTCATCAACATCGAGATAAAAATTCAAAGAAGACTTATAGGCAATCATCGCTAAGGGAGTAGAACGAGAACCCGGGCTTACCACAACGTCGCGCACTCCTGCGCGATACAGCTCATCAAAGAAAGCCGAAACAAAAAGAGCCACATCCTGCGGAGAATGAGCCTCTTTTGAGTATTCGTCCTTTTCCAACACGCCTATTCCTCCCCTTGAAATGCACTTAAGATTGTTTTGAGTTTCATGTCGATCTCATTAAATTCCGACTGCGCATCGCTACCATCAACAACACCACAGCCCGCGTAAACCCAACCGCATTCACCGTCAAAGACACCCGAGCGAATAGCAACAGCAAATTCACCATCACCATCACCATCGACAAACCCAACAGCCCCACCAAAGAAACCGCGATTATACGATTCAACCTCGCGTAAACACATGAGCGCTTCTCCTACTGGCGAGCCCGCCAAAGCAGGTGTTGGATGTAGCTGTGAGGCAAGAGACGTTATGGTTCTTCCCTCCATCACATGCGCCTGAACAGGGGTGTATAAATGCTGTACATGCTTAAGAGTAAGAATTGAAGGGCCCTCAGGAATGTCCACATCAAAACAATTCCTTGAAAACACCTCCCTGATAAAGTGAACGACATAGGCGTGTTCGCGCAGGTTTTTCTCATCGTTGAGCAGCTGTTCTGCCAAACATGCCGTATCCTCAATGGTTTCGCCAACGCTGGTAGTGCCCGCAAGGCACATGCTGCTTGCTACATTTCCTTTTTTTCTCACCAAAAGTTCGGGGGTGCAACCGCAAAAGAACACATCGCCATAACGATACAGAAATACCTTGCCGCATGCCGAACCATCAATAAGGTTCACCAGCAAATCTTTAGAGGAAAAGGGGCTTTGTGCTACAAGCTTCTGACGACGAGAAGGAACCAATTTATCAATACGCCCCTCGTGAATATAGTTCAAACTGAGCTCCATTACCCCTTCCCAGTCTTTGAGTTCATCAGGAATAAGAGTGTAAGGAATGGTTCGACGTTCTCGTTTTTTTGCTTCTAATGCATGGCGAACAAATCTGTCGACTCTGCCTTTATAGACGGGACCGAGGCTGTTTACCTGCAAGAAAGAACCCTTTTCGTTTTCGATGAGCGTCACCTCAGGAAGCATGAGATGCAGCCGAGGAAAGGCCTGCATCATTTCGTCAGGATTCTTTGGGTTCTCAGCATCAAAACGATTGAACGAAAAGAAAACAGGAGCAACATGTTCTGGCCCTTGCAGAATTTGATCGGCTTCCTTCAACGAAGAAAGCGCGATGCATCTACCTAGCCCCATTGCTCGTTGTGGATTTTCTTTATCATAGTAAACAAATTGATCGGTAAAGCCTTTTTGTAATACGCAAAACGCATCGACAATGTCAGCTTTGATAGGCACCGTGTACGAATAGATTTTTGCCACGAATTATCACTCACTTGATGTTTTGAGGTTAATGAGTCTTGACCCTAAACGGTTTGTTTGTTGTCACAATTCTAACATCACGCACCATTTTTTCACGTTCACGGGAAAATACTGCCATTCACCTTGCGGTCTATTTCCATAGCGTATTGAAAAATAGATAATTCCACTCGTAGCAATACCCCTCATTGCTATTACTTTTCTTGTACGAAGCTGAAACGCCTTCCCTATATTTTGTTTCTCTTCGGACCCTCGGGGCTTCCTTTACGACCCTTACATGCCCCAACCAATCCTTAGCGGCCCTCCCCGGGGCTGCTTGAGGACATTGGTTTACATCGCCTTCCAAATCGCCGCCCGTGAATGCACTCTTTATAGATTCGGGCGGCGTTGTGATTAATGCTCCACAAAAGCCTTATTCCAAGCCCTGCTTAGCCAAATCCCATAATTCTTGAAGTTCATCCATGGAAAGATCCTCGATAGATTTTCCCTGAGCCCATGCGGCTCCCTCCATAAACGCCCAACGAGCACGGAACTTGTTGCAGCTTGCGCGAAGGGATGTTTCGGCATCTATACCATACTTTCTCGCAACATTTACAAGAGAAAACAGCACGTCGCCCATCTCAAGCTCCATGGCATGCTCGTCGCCACTTTTCGCAGCCTCTTTAAGCTCGAAGCATTCTTCGGTTACCTTAGCCCAAACATCGTCTACAGTATCCCAGTCAAACCCAGCAGCAACTGCTTTACGCGAAATTTTATATGCCTGCAAAAGCGCAGGAAAACTCGTTGGAACATCATCAAGAAGACCTTCGTAACTTCCCTGAGTACCTTCTAAAGCGCTTTTTTCTCGTTGCTCTTTTTCAGAAAGCTTCACCTTATCCCAGATATCTAAAACATCGTTAGCCGACCGTGCGCTCACCTCTTCGCCAAACACATGAGGATGGCGCCGAATCATTTTCTCGTTAACATCACGACACACATCCACAATAGTGAATTCATTTGCATCGGCAGCAATTTGACTCTGCAAAACCACCTGCAAAAGTACATCGCCGAGTTCTTCACGCAAATGGTGCGAATCGTTCTGCTCGATAGCATCAACCGCCTCATATGCTTCTTCAATCATGTTACGTGAAATGGATTCATGTGTTTGTTTTTGATCCCAAGGACATCCGCCCGGTGCTCTAAGACGCGCAATAGTAGAAACAAATTCGCCAAAAACAGCAGCGCTGTCTTCGGCGAATTCACATACAAAATTATTTTCTGGGCTAGTAGATTCTCCCATGTATTATTCAGCTTTCTTTTCAGGTTCTTTTTTATCAGCTGAAGCTTCGTCTGCTATGGTATGAGCCTTTGCGGAAGCCTCCTTACCTGATTCCTTTTCGTCTATTTCCTCGTCATCTTCATCGAGATCGTCGCCCAACATTTCCTTGGCTTCTTCCAGCTCTTTAGCCTTTCGAGCCTCCTCAGCATCTTCGATGAACGTTTTGGTGTCCGTAAAAGAACGATATTCTTCAGGCAAGGATGTTGGAGGAGTAATGTTATCCATTTCCTCAACCTTGTCGCTATACGCCTCAATCAAGCGGACAATCGCCTGAACCTCTTCGACAGTAAGGACTTCTTCTTTTTGATCATCGATAAAGTTCAAGAACTCTTCGTAGGTTCCCACAAAACTCGTAGGAGCAAATTCCGCTTCGTCAATTTTGTCAAACGAAGGAAACACCGCCATGGGAAAACACGGAATATCTTTATCAGTTCCAATAACTTCTTTAAGCGTATACAGGTGAATTTTCGACTGCCACAAAGGACTGGTGAAAGGAGTGCGCTTGAGACCCATATAGCGGAACCACTGCTGCTTCTTTTCGTCAGCCTTAATAAACTTATAGAACATACGGAATTCCAAACAAAAAATTCCATAAACCGAAACAATGATAAAATCAGCGCGTGATTTACCCAACTTGGTCATAAGCTGCTTTTGCTCAAGCACAACGTATTTATCTTCAGGAAGTTCCTCTTCCAAAAGTTCCGACATTGAGTCTTCTTCGGCACGCGCGGTCTTGAGCATTTTGCGCTTCTTATACACATCTCTAAAAAGCGTTGCCGCTAAAACAACAATAATTAAGCCAAAGATAACGTTTAGCGCTACCTCTTGAATTCCCTGTGCGTCCACACATCCCCCTTAAATTTTATACATGAACTGAAATACGTCTTCACGTTGAATGATTACTTGCACACCCAGTTCTTCACCAACCGCCGCAAGAGCTTCCTGTACTGTATTGAAATCTGCAACTTCGGTGTTCAAACGAACCAGCATGGTCATGCTGAAAATTTCGTCCAAAATAGTTTGGCTAATATCATCAATGTTAGCGCCCTTTTCCGCCAAGACCGCTGAAATAGCCGCAACAATGCCGCTTCGGTCCTTGCCAAGAACTGAAATAACACAACGCATAAGATGATCCTTTCGCCTCATTTTACATACTGTTTCAGCTATTAATGACTAAATATTAACGACAACGCTTCTGCTCGCGTTGCATCATGCCTCTCGAATATACCACGTACCGCACTGGTCGTGGTCTTTGTTCCCGCCTTCTTAACACCGCGCATGCTCATACATAAATGCTCAGCTTCCATAACCACAATGACACCTTGAGGGTTGAGCTGTTCCATAAGAGTATTGGCAACTTGCGTTGTTAAGCGCTCTTGAACCTGTGGCCTACGAGCATACACATCGACTAAACGGGCTAACTTTGAAAGTCCGCAAACATGACCATCTTTAGCGGGAATATAGGCAACATGCGCTACACCAAAAAATGGAGCCAAATGATGTTCGCACATAGAATAGAAGGGAATATCACGCACCAGTACCATTTCTTCATGATGCTCATCAAAGGTGGTTTCAAAATGTTGAGCGGGATCCTCATAGAGCCCTGCAAAACATTCCTCGTACATGCGAGCAACGCGCGCGGGAGTTTTGAGCAACCCTTCACGATTGGGATCTTCCCCTACACCCTCCAAAATAAGACGTACGCCTTGTTCGATCTTTTCAAGATCCATTCCCATAGTTTCTCCTACATATCTATATGAAGTGAATTTCTGCTAGAAAACCTGCTAGAACAATAGCAGAACACTCACTTGCTTAGCGTTTCTATAATTCCAACTCCACGGAAACGGGGCAATGATCGCTCCCGAAAATATCGTTATAAATATGCGCATATTGAATTGCATTTTTAAGCACGTCGCTTACAAGAAAATAATCGATGCGCCATCCTGCATTATTCGCTCGTGCATTAAAACGATAACTCCACCACGAATAAGCTCCCTCAGTGGTGGGGTTCAAATAACGAAAGGTGTCAATGAACCCCGCATCTAAAAGCTTAGTGAACTTTTCGCGCTCCTCATCAGAAAAACCAGGATTACCACGATTAGTACGGGGATTTTTTAGATCAATTTCTTGGTGTGCTACATTAAAATCGCCACACATAATCACTGGCTTAGCGTTTACCCTTTCGCCTGAGGGCAACACTCCCTCTTCCAAACCCTTACAGAGCTTTCGGAAGGTATCATCCCATTCCATACGGTGATCTAATCGTTTAAGTTCGCTTTGCGCGTTTGGAGTATAGACGTCCACGAACCAGAACTTCCCGAACTCCAAGACAACCACACGGCCTTCAGTATCAAGCTCGGGAACACCTACCTCGTGAAGGACGCGCAAAGGCTCTTCCTTACAAAAAACAGCTGTGCCAGAATAGCCCTTTTTCTCGGCATAGCTCCAATATTCGTAATAACCAGGAAGATCCATTTCTATCTGACCTTCTTGGAGTTTAGTTTCCTGAAGCGCAAATATATCTGCGTCTAGTTCATTAAACACATCCATAAAGCCTTTTTTCATAACGGCTCGTAAACCATTAACGTTCCATGAAACACATCTCATGCCTGCCATCCTTATCACTATGAAAAATGCCCGAATTACTTCGGGCATTAGCCTTGCTATTCTTTAGCGCCGCACCGCAAAACAAGCGAGTAGACAGTTATTTTTTCCGAGCTTCTTTCCTTGCGGCCTTTTTAGCTTCTTTTTCAGCCTGCTTCTTAGCTTCTTCTTCAGCACGAGCAGCTTCCTGCTTGCGCATTTCTTTACGTGCTGCCGTAGCTGCCTTGGACTTATCTTTAGAAGCGCCAACGCGGGCTTCCTTACGCAAAGGACGAATTTTGAGTGCGTCAATGCCAACAGCTGCAAGTAAGAATGCCCAGCCAATACCGTAGAAAAGCAAAGACATCTGTTCATTGTCAACGAACAGGTCAGGTCTAACTAAAGGAGGAATAAGAGAGCAAATGCCTAAGCCAATAACAACCCACCAAATAATGCGCCACTTTTTATAGGCAGAAGTGCCTGGATTGTTATAGCGGCGCTGAGCTTCTTTTTTATCGGTCTTAGTAAGCGTTTTGTTGCGACTCTTCTGCTCAGTATCGCCTTCCATATCAAGAAGAGTATAGGAACCTTTTTGCTTAGCTTCCTGCTCATTATTGCTTTTCTTAGCGGCCTTTGCTCGTTCCTTGGCTTCCTCTTCCTTCTTCTTGCTGTTTCCGCCGCCCATTAAACGAGAGAGAAAACCTTCTTTAGGCTTGTTATTGGGATCTTCGATATAAACTGAAGACGCAGCCTTCATTACAGGTTTTGCAGAAGCTGCACTCTTACGCGTTTTTCCTGCTTTAGTATCGTTCTGATTTCTCTCATTCAGAGGGTTTCGCTGTGACATTCCCTTTTGTTCTCCTTGTTGTGTTTAGTACATAATTACTGAGCTACGAATGCACGACCAGTGATTTTTTCGTAGGCTTGAATGTATTTTTCGCTCGTTTTCTTGATAATGTCTTCAGGAAGACGAGGAGGATTTCCTTTGCGATCCCAATTAGCATTGAGCCAATTGCGAACAAACTGCTTATCAAAGCTTGGCTGCTCTTCGCCAACCTTATAGGTATCAGCAGACCAGAAACGTGAAGAGTCTGGGGTTAAAACTTCGTCGCCTAAGATAATTTTGCCATCATAGCGACCAAATTCAAACTTGGTATCTGCAATGATAATGCCACGTTCCCGAGCATGTTCAGCCGCACGCTCATAAACCTTGATGGTCAAATCGCGAATTGCAGCAGCGTCTTCTTCGCCAATCTGCTTTGCGCACTCCTCGAAGCTAATGTTCTCATCGTGATCGCCGATTTCAGCCTTAGTAGAAGGGGTGAAAATGGTTTCTGGCAGCTTAGATGAGTTAACCAACCCCTCGGGAAGTTTAATGCCGCAAACAGCGCCTGTTGCCTGATAATCCTTCAAGCCAGAGCCCGTAAGATAGCCTCGGACAATGCACTCAACAGGAAACATATCCGCTTTTTTTACTAACATGAAACGGCCTGCCAAATAGTCCGAATAGGGCTTAAACTTCTCGGGCAAATCAGCAACATCAGCAGAGATAAGATGATTCTCTACAACATCGGAAAGAAGATCAAACCAAAAACAAGAAAGCTGAGTTAGAACCTGACCTTTATAAGGAATCTCATCCTGCAGAATATAATCAAAAGCAGAAATTCGATCCGAAGCTACGAGCAACAGCTTGTCACCCAAATCATACAGATCACGAACTTTTCCTTGTGCATCAGGCTTGATATCAATTCCTGGCATGGCGATCCTTTCCATTTAAGACACCTAACTAGCTTATTATGATTTATTTTTCAGGCAATGGCTAAAATTCCTCGATTTTTCTAACCGAGGAAATAGAATTGTTACCCCTGACCAAGCTGATTCTTCTTGCGTTTGCGCCCATCACCCTCATTTTCATTGTAAAGGGGAACATAGATAGTAAAACAAGCACCTTCGTTTGGTCTACCTTCAACACGGACCCAACCACGATGGCGATCAACAATCTCTTTAACAACCGAAAGCCCGATTCCTAAACCTCCCGTTGCGCGTGCGCGCCCAGGGTCAGCGCGCCAGAAACGCGAAAATACCATTTTTGCCTCTTCGGGCGTCAAACCGATACCCGTATCCTTTACCATAATTTGGCCCATAATGTCGCCCTTACGAACCATAACGGTAATAGTGCCACCTTCGGGTGTATAACGAACAGCATTTGAAATAAGGTTGGCTGTTGCCTGACGCAACATATCTGCATTGCCATATACAAATACATGCGAATCATGATGGTACTCAAGCGTAAGTCCAGCATCGGAAACATAAGCCTGATGATTTGTAACAATGGTTTCGATAAGCTCCGTCAGATCAACTTTAGAAAACTCAACAGGATTCGAGCGGTTTTCCAAACGCGAGAGTTTAAGAAGTGCATCAACCAAGCGGCTCAGACGACGAACTTCTGAATTAAGTGTTTCTAAGCGTTCAGCATCAGGCTTAAACACGCCATCAATCATGGCTTCAACCGTAGACTGAATTGCCATCAAGGGGGTGCGCAATTCATGGGCAACATCGGTGACCAAGCGACGTTCGAGTTTACGGTTTGACTCAATCGCATCCGCCATGCGGTCAAAAGTATTCCCTAGACGCGATATTTCATCATTGCCCGAAAGGTTCGTTCGAGCAGAATAGTTGCCTTCCTTCAATTCCTGAGCGGCGTGTGTAATGCGATTGATCGGTCGAACGAGAGCACGTGCAAAAGCAATGCCTGCAAGAAGAGCGATGACGATAGCGAACACTGAAGCAAAAATCATTGCTTGATAAGATTTCGTCCTGAAATCTTGATCGGGTTGCGTGAGCAGAGTATCCGATCCAAACACCCGGACATACACCGTTCCTACTTGCTTTCCCTGAACGATAATAGGTGCAATCGCGGTATTTTTTTCAACTTCATTGAAGTTAGTGAAGGCAGGTTTTCCTTGGTCGTTCGTGTTGTCATAAACAACCAAACCTGATTCGTTGGTCACTTGAATTGAAACGGTGTCATACAAAGACCCAGCAGAAGATGCCGCAGCAAGAGTACCGCCATACCAATCACCGTGATAGCGTTCATAAGCAACTGCGATACTATCAGCAGTTGAATTAGCAAGGCGCTCCATGTTTTCACGCGTATAACTTTGGAAATGTTGCTCCCACACAAACGAAAGCATGGCAACAGCAGAAAAAATAGTCATCAAGGAAACAATGACAAAAGTTAGCGTTACGCGAAGCGTAAATGTCATACCCTTCTTTTTGCGTTTTTGACTTTTTTGTTGCTCACCTGAAGAGGAAACCTCCCTAGATTCCCATTCTTGAGCTGTATTACCTTCACTCACACGATGCCCCTAACAAAAAGCGTCCTTATTTGAATATATAAGGACGCTTTGTTTATATCATATCTGTTCGTTTTGAATGGATTAGCCCTTGGTCAGATTATCAAGACTTGTTCATCTAACCAGCCCAAACGGGCAAATACATCCAGATCCTAGTTAGGTTTAGTTGGATCTTCGAAACGATAGCCAACACCATGAACGGTATGCAACCATTTAGGATGACGAGGGTTATCGCCAATCTTTGCTCGGAGATTCTTTACATGCGAGTCGATTGTGCGTTCGTATCCTTCGAAATCGTAGCCTAAAACCTTTTCAACCAATTCCATACGGGAATAAACACGGCCAGGATAACGACAAAGCGTAGTAAGCAATTTGAACTCGCTTGCCGTAAGGTCAACCTCTTCATTGTTGACCAAAATTTTATGACCAGAAATATCAATGGTTAGTTCTCCAAATTCAAGAACCTCACGCTGCGGTTCTGAATCTGAATGAACACGACGAAGCAAAGCACGAACACGCGCAACCAGCTCACGAGGGCTAAAGGGCTTTATTAAATAGTCATCCGCACCAAGCTCAAGACCAATGATTCGGTCTTCAACTTCACCTTTTGCCGTAAGCATGATGATAGGAGTGTCCGAATTGTCACGAATTACACGACAAACACGCTCTCCAGGAACGCGCGGAAGCATAAGGTCTAGAACGACAAGATCAAAATGATGGCGGGAAAACTCCTCGAGGGCTTCTTGGCCATCACCAACTGCGGTAACCCAGTAGTTTTCGCGCTCCAAGTAAGCGGCAACAGCATCACGAATTGCCTTCTCATCCTCAACTAACAAAATACGACGAGCATCACTATTCATTACTACGCTCCTTGTCTATATAGTTTTGGCAGATACACCACCAACAATAATTTTTTACAGTTTGCCTGCATGCTCATGTTTGAGTTTATTGTATCAATTGGTCACTTTTTGGCAGTATCCTGACACGCAAATGTCAAAATAATTGTCCTGCTATCATAAAGAAAGCACATAACTCTATGCGGTTTAGCATACCAATATTTGGTGGAGAACACATGCCTCAGAAACGAAAACAAAATGTACCGGGCAAAGCATCACGTCCTAAAAGACGCAGTTCAAGCTACGCCAAATCTTCTTCCTATTCAAGAAACGGCTTCTCTATTTCTAATTCTCCTGAAAAAGGAATCGGACAACACGCTTCCCGCAATAGCTCTTCAAATCAATTTGGCTCGTCGAGCTTCGGAAATGTACGCTCTTCTGTTAACGGACAAGGTTCTAAAAAAAGTTTTACTCCTGAAGTAGTCCTTACACGCCGTAATCTTTTAATAGGAGCGGCTGGCATTGGTGGCGTTGCCTTACTTGGCGGTGTGGGGTCCATGGCTCTTGACGCAATCGATGGACCCGAAGTCACCATCGAATATCTCGAAGTACCCGAAAGCGCTGTTACAAACCTCGAATCCTATAGCGAGGTAGCCGCCGATGATTACGTTTCGCTTGTTGGAAGCTTTGAACTAACCTACGGCACACTTGTTTGGGCAGACAACGATTATGTTGCCGCTTGTCTTGTCCCAGGAAAAACTTCAAGCCCGCTTAATACGGTATCGCTCTTATTTTTAAGTACAGGAGCAAATCCCGAAGTGCTTTCTGCTGCCATTGGGACATCCGAGCATTTTGAAATTTTTGATGCACGATGCAGTGAAAATGGTGTTGTTTGGACAGAATGTAATGTCTTAGAAAATCGTTGGCGCGTATACACAGCGCAATTATCTGGTGCCGATCTTGGCGAGGCAACCTTGGTGGACGAAGGCGATTCAAACTGGCTTACCCCTTCTATTGCCGCAGTGGGAAATACCGCTTTTTGGCAGGCTTCTCCGCAAACCACGGGTGAAAACAGCAAAGACAATTCTGTGCTCAAAGCAGCACGATTTGGCTCTAAGGAATCCTCTGTTGTTTATTCCTCAAAACGCGTATTTGCAACACGCGTTTGCCCCGTTGCCGATGGGGTAGTTATTACACCACGCGTTGATTCAACAAGTGTTTACTATCAGCTCACAAAAATTGACGAATCCACCCTCCAAACAAGCGACTCTCTTGTTCTTCCCACCTCCATGAAACCCTACGAAGCATCATGGGGAGAAACGGGCTTTTCTTTTGCTTTCGAGAGTATTTACAACTATGGTGGCGGCATTGCAAACTTAGGAACCTATACGCCTCTATCAAAACCCGCTGCTTATTCTTATCAGAATATTCCATGGTTCCACTTTGGACGCACGCCATCGAGCGCTCCTTCCTGGTGTGGCGAATGGTTTGCCGTAAAATCAACGCGCGCTATCTGTGCCGTGAACGTTACAAATAGCAGCTATTTCATGATTGATGTTCCAAACGGAACCGATAGCTACGGAGAATACCTCGTATCTTCAGGAAACAACGCCTATATTGTGGGTTTGAGCCAAATCACCAACGTGGACGACAAAGAGAAAAACCATGCACTCATTCGCGTTTATTCGCCGCGCTAAACCCTAATCGTTCGACAAAAAATGCTCCCCTTCTCATGAAGGAGAGCATGGTAAGAGTAGAGTTATTGCTTAAGCATCTCTTAAAATTCGAGTTCTTTCAAACGATCAAAAACAAGATCTTTACGTTGCAGAAACTCCCAAGGATCAAAAATCTTGTCGAGTTGTTCGCTGGTAAGCGTGCATTGTTCGTCTTGTTCAAGACGCTCACGATATGTTGGACCGGGTTGTGCAAGCTGAACATCATGCCAAGTTGCCATGGCGTTGCGCTGAACGATTACGTACGCATCTTCGCGCGTGATGCCGGTGTCAACCAAAGCGAGCAAAACTTTGGAAGAAAAAATGAGCCCACGAGTCTTATTCAGGTTTGCCATCATTGATTCTGGATAAGTTTGCAAGCCATCTAAAATCCAATTCATCTTGTCAAAAATATAATCGAGAGCAATGAAACTATCCGCAAGAGCAACGCGTTCTGCACCTGAATGAGAGATATCGCGCTCGAACCAAAGCGCAACATCGTCAAGGCCAACTTGCGCATTAGCTTTGATTACGCGAGCTAAGCCACAAACACGCTCTGCGGTAATAGGATTGCGCTTATGAGGCATTGCAGAAGAGCCCTTTTGGCCCTTCTTGAAAGGCTCTTCGGCTTCAATTACATCGCTTTCCTGCATAAGGCGCACTTGCAAAGCGATGGATTCAAGCGTTGCAGCGCACACCGCAAGAGCACACATAACCTGTGCATGACGATCACGAGCCAAAACTTGAGTAGACAAAGGATCAGGGGTAAGCCCCATTTTTTCGCAAACAAATTGCTCAATGAAGGGGTCAATACTGGAGTATGTTCCAACTGCACCAGAAATTGCACCGGTTGCAGCAACCTCACGCGCTTGTTGCAAACGAGTCTGAGCGCGCTTTAAGGCCCATGCCCAAGAACCAAACTTCATGCCAAACGTCATCGGTTCAGCATGAATACCATGTGTACGTCCTACACAAACAGTTTCTTGAAACTCAAACGCGCGGCGGCGACATACTTCGCCTAATGCTTTTACATCTTCGAGAATAATATCGAGTGCTTGAGTTACCTGATAGCTCAAAGCGGTATCACCCAAGTCGGAAGAAGTCATTCCGTAATGAACCCAACGAGAAGGCTTTTCCTCCCCTTCAGGAATATCAGCATCAATGTATTCGGCCATATTGGTAAGGAAAGCAATTACATCATGATTGGTTACTTTTTCAATTTCATCAATGCGCTCAACAGTAAAATCTGCATGCGCTCTAATCCATGCGGCTTCCTCTTTAGTGATGCCTGATTTGCCAAGTTCGGCCTGAGCCTCACATGCTAGAATTTCAATTTCTTTCCAAATAGAAAACTTATTTTCATTAGTCCAGATTTTCCCCATTGCTGGACGAGTATAACGACCAATCATTAAAGACCTGCTTTCCGAGCGATTCCTACCTCATATCTTATTTATTGTATATGCACACGCAGAGAGTTAAAAAATTTCCTCATATTTTTCCTCATATGCTAAACAACTCTGTCTAAAGAAAAACGGACTCTGCCACCCTATTTACAAAGCACGAATGGTTTCACGAGCAATTCCTAACATATCGGTATCAGCAGCAATAATGACCTGATCGCCCGGATAAACGCGCGTATCTTCGTTTACCACCTGAATTTCATCGCTATGCGAAACCGCCACCATACGAATGCCTTCATCAAACTCAATATCTACCGCACGCACGCCCTCTTCGTTATTATTGTTACGCATGCGCGGAACCATGATTTCAATCAAGCTAACCTGATCTGATGTCAACGAGAACGCAACGCTCATTGAGCTTAAAGTAGCCTCCTCTTCAATCATGCGCGCAATAATAGCGGTAGAGGAAATCGACTCGATACCAAGTCTTCGAAAAATACGTAAGTTTTTTGGGTTATTAACACGAGCAATACAGCGTGAAACATTATAGATACGGTTCGCAATTTCGCAGGCTGCAAGATTGTCTTCATCCTGACCTGTTGTTGCCACGAAGATATCGGCATTCTGCACACCAGCATCTTCTTGATTGGTCACTTCGCATCCATCTCCGCAAATAACTAAATGAGAACCCGTAAGCGATTCTGAGAGGTATCGTGCTACTTTTTCACTTTCCTCGATAACAGCAACTTGATTTCCTTCTTTAAGCAATGAAATTGCAAGATACTGCCCGATTTTGCCACCGCCCGTAATAACGACGTACATGTTCTTCCTTCCGCTCGCTAACATCCGCTCCTAGCAAGGATGTTAACTTTGCATGTATTTAACGAGATCTTGAATTTTGTCATGCCGAACAGCCGCCAAAACAGCGTCACCGTGATAAAGCACGCTGCTCGAAGACGGAATAGAGCTAATAGTTCCGTCTGCACGTTCAAAGGCACAAATACGAATGTCGTGACGTTTTTCTAAATCGGCCACTTTAATTGAATGTTCCGCAATCGAAGAAAGATCGAGAGCAAACTGCAGAACTTCACAATCACCAAACGTCGCAATATGATCACCAATACCCGAATTGATTTTGGAGAATATTTCTTCGGCAACGAGCGCAGTACCACACACGTAATCTATGCCAAGTTGGAGATAAGTTCTTTCATGGGCGCTGTTATAAAGTCGCGCTACTGCAGGAACACCGTAAAGACGTACCGCAATTTCAACAACCATAAGATTAGCATTGTCGCTTTGGGTTACTGCAGCAACAAAATCACATTCTTCGATACCTGCGCGCTCAAGAATATTTTCATCATAACCAACACCCGTAAATGTGTTGCCGTTGAAATCTCGCCCGAGCGTATTAAACGCCTCAGGGTCTTTATCGATAACACAAACGTTGTTGTCATAACTAGAAAGCATCGTTGCAAGACGAGAACCAACGCGCCCACAACCAACAACAATAATATTGCTCATAGTCATCCTTTTCTCAGCTGCTCACAAGTATAGCGTTTTAGCGCCAAGCGCCTAAGAAATGATGAGTCTCCAAGAAGAGATGGCTTGATTGATTAACCGGTTGATAAAACTTATTGAGGCTTTATTTATTACAAGTAACGATATGAAACGGTGCGCGCTCCCCAGTCATGAGAAGTAGGAGCGCCTAACGCCTTAAAAACTCCCGGCGCAAGGTCAAGCGCACGCCCGTAGCCTTCGAATCCACCCGTATCGGTAACAGTAGCAATAACAACCTTGCCGTCATAACAAATTTCTACAATTCTTCCAAGCAAATATGCCTTACTTGCAGGAACGGCAACCGTGATGCTGTTATCGTGAAGCTTAATTCCAGATGCCGTAACATTAACCCCAAAGTTGCCAAGACCATCATCGTTGGTCTCAACATCATAAGCAGAAGCAACGCCCGTCTGCCACGTTCCATCATTCACATCAGGAGCAACACGAGGAGCCGTTGGGAGAGGGTCAAGCGTGCATACTGTTTTTGCCTTCTCGACAGCTGTTGGATTTGATTCGTCGACTGCCACAGGAACAATAACAGGATCGGGATCTTTTACCGTAATAGAGCGCTGTGCCGTAGTTGTTGGAGCAACGGTCTCGGACACATTCGAAACCGTAGGGGAACTCGAAGAAGTCACGATGCGATCTTTAGCACTTACCGCTGAATCAGATATGCTCGCCTGAGTTGAACCTACGCCAATAGTGCTTGGATCTGTTTCTCCAGAACCCTGCGCCCTATCAACCAAAACAAAACTTAGAACAAAACAAGTAACAAGCACTATAAGTAAGACAACGCCCGCTTTCCATGGCAGGGCGGGCTTTCTTTTATGTACGTTGGCTAAAGCCAAAAAACCTCCAAAGACAGGACGACACAAGAATCATGAAGATTCAATCGTCAGCCTATTCGCAGTGTAGTGTGATTAAAAGTGGAAATACTGCGTACCTTTATTCGCTTTTCGCGCATCGAAAATTATATCGTCCATGCAATTTCATGCCAAATTTCAACGTCTGTAAACGGTTGTCAAGTTGTCTAGTTTTTACCCAAAACACCAGTTGACTATGAATGAACCGAAATAGGCAATGGTATGGATTTTTTGTGTGGTGGGTTCATGGTAATAAGCGTTGCGATTCTTTCGAAAACGCCGATGTCGACAAAAGAGAGAATGATTGCGACCATAACCACAACCACTAATGCCACAACGATTAATTCACTTGGCGAAACAAGCGAAATAATTATAAACCCCCCCGCCACAACCCAAAGAATAAGTGCAAATATACTCAGTGAACCCACTGCTTCAAACGGCACCAAACCAAGAGAAAACGGAAGCAAGGCGAGACACGACTCAACGCAAAACATAAATCCGCATATTCTCATAGCGAAACTCCAGCGGTTAGCTGGAATTGCCACAATCACAACACCAAGCGCAACAAAAACCATAGGAAAGAAATCGGAAAAACGAACACCGGGCAAAAAAAGAGTTGACGCGTGAGCGCAGGCAGTAAAAAAAATAACGAGCCCAAACCCTAGAAGAATCGCAAGCCCAATCGATGACGTGTCTTTTTTTTCTGACTTACCTATAGGTCGAAATGCATTTTCTGCTGGATTATGACCATCCCATCGATAATCACGAAATGCCGTTCCTTGCAACTGCTGATCATACCGGCCAGAAAAGCCTTCCTGTGAGGCCGATCGAGGTGGACAAGGCGGGATATGCCCAGATCCTGCATTTACACCGAATCTCTCCGCACCCGATGCGCTAGATGAACAAGAGCTGTCAACTACATTTTGATATTTATCCGACTGAACCGAAACGGGATCAACATCAACAACCGTTTTATTGGGCCGAGGATCTTCAGGAATCACCACCCATAAAACCATATATAAAACAGCCGCAATACCAGCAGAAAAGAACGAGAGTAGAATCCAAGCAATGCGAATAATAATTACATCGGCATTGAAATATTCAGCAATACCCGAGCACACACCTGCAATTGCTTTGGGTCCACGATAAAGTCTTGTATCTCTGGCATCTTTTCTTGGCTGCATTTCTTACATCCCTAAAGAACGAAAAGAACAATTGAAAAGAAGTGGCAAATTGATCCTGCAAGAATCCAAAGATGAAAGATTGAATGCATGTACGGAATCTGCTTGAGCACGTAAAAAATGCAACCAACTGAATAACAAACTCCGCCTGCAACAAGCAACCAAAACCCTGCTGGATCAAGGAGAGAGTACAAATCAGGAATGAACCAGACGATTGCCCAACCAAGTAGCAAATACAACACCGCTGAAATCCAACGAGGCCTAAAGACCCAAAAAGCCTCAGCTGCCACACCGATACAGGCAACCGCCCACACAAAAATACAGAGCGGCAAGCCTACTCCATCAATAAGCGTAACCAAACAATACGGCGTATAGGTGGCAGCAATGAATAGATAGATAAAACTATGGTCAAGTACTTTAAAAACGCGCTTTGCGCCATCAACCTGAAGAGCGTGATAGAGCGTAGACATTAAATATTCCAGCAGCATAAAAATGCTGTAGATTAGCGCACCTGCAAGCAGCAGCCCCGACCCATCAGATACGGCAGTTACCGTACACAAAGGAATAGCGGCTATGGCAAGCAAAGCACCAATGCCATGAGTGATACTGTTCACAATTTCTTCCTTGATAGTATATTCGCGAACAGGCTTTTTCTTTTTTTTAGGATTCTGAGGTTTTTTCGAACGGGATGGTTTCCCGTTAAAATCCGAAGGATCTTGAAGCTGAGCGGGCACCCATCCACGGGGTAAAACCACATCATGACGTATGTTGGTGTCCTTGTTCACAACATCCCCTCGCCTCATGTTCTTGTGAGTCATCATAGCGCACGTTATTACGTGGAAGCATCCACTGTAACCAAGCGGTTACGTCCTTTTGAGTGGCATCGATTAAGCGCTCTTTTTTACAGGAATAACCTGCTGCCGTAACCACTATGAGTGTCGCAACGTTTAAACGCCGCTGAAACGGATTAGTTCTTTGATAGCCAAACTGCATCTTTCGACGAGGCACGACCACCACAGAAGTAGAAAACCCACCATTTCGAATCAGAAGCGCATGTTCATTGTATCCAAAACCAGAAAAACGATACCAAAGCACCGCTTCAATTGCTTCAGCCGCAGCAATCACAAAGGAAAGAACAAAAAGGACAAGAGTGCCTATAGAGATTAGCTCGTTAATTGCAGGTGCGTCTATTGAGGAAGCGTCACTCACTGCCCATAAACTAAGACGCGAAACAATTAGCGTCACAACAGCAAGCCAAAAACCACCACCACAAAGAATTACCTTGCGAATAAGCGCTCGTCGAAGAGCACACCGACCAACCCGATGAACACACCGAGGCATATCTCCATATTCGGGGGTAAGCGACTCAACGATTTCTTGAGCACAACTCAATTTCAAAAAGGGATGAACTATCAGCCTATCCGCAGTAAGGGAAACAGATTTATCACTACCTCCATCTTCCGAACTCGCCGCAATTCGTCCATACGAAACCGAGCAATAACCAATAATCCGTTGAAAAAACGATTGAGAAATATGTATCGATTGAATGCGATCGATATCCATACCACTAAATCGATGGCTTAAAATTCCATACTCAACTTCTACACGGTTATCTTTTCGACGAGCTCGAAACCCTCCGTACGAAATACACGTACCAATCGTTATGACGACCCATATCGAAATCAAGAAAAAAACGATTGAGGCAAACAAGGCCAGCAAGATATTCATGCCAACCGAATCAAGCGTAACGTTATATACCGCTTGAATAATCGCATCTTCAGAAACAAAAAGTGCATCCATCAAAAATGATAGGGTAGCTACCGTAACTGAAACCAACCCGAGCAAGAGCGTAATAGAGAAGGTACTTTTTCCTGTTATCGCAGATAGAATGAGCTCTTTGTTTGAAAGGCTATATTCATACGTGGTAAAACCTGTATTTAACTCACTACCACCAAATACCCCACGAAATCTATCGGAATATTCTGCAGGATAATCTAAGACATTATGTTTATTGGCACCGCTTTCGCCTAAAGTGTTCGAGGCTAAATCATCAGCATTTTCTGCACCGTATGGTAACCCCTGCTTTCCTTTAAACACACGCTGACGAATTCGCTCCGCTTCTTCGTTTTTCACATAAGCGATCTTGATTGCTTTATTGCTCGAACCCCCTGCTGTTTCAATTTCAACCGTACATACTCCCGCAAGGCGCTGCAACAAAGTTGCCTTCTGGTTTACTGATTGGATTTTCAGATAAGGAACGTGGGCATGTTTCTTACTTAGAACCCCCGAATAATAGTTAAAATCGTCACTTCCAAATTCGTACCAAATATACTTGTAGAAAAGGGCTTGCACCCCCAAAATAATCCCCGCGACAAGCAACGTAAACAAAACAGTAATAAGAATCGAAGCAACAAGAGGATCAATAAAAGTAATCCCGTACTCTTCGAAGGAAGCAAACAGAGGGGGAACAATCGAAAATACTGTCGCAAAAAAGACGATGGGCAGCACCTCTAGTGATGCAAGCCAAATGTAGGTGTGATGAAGCTTATATTTTTCGTTTTCTTCCATCGCTTACACGTCTTCCTTTGCCAAACGAGCAAATTCAGCCGCTCTATCGCGAACATCGTTAGCCTCAGCGGTAATTAATCCTGGAATAACATGAGAACCCGCAGCCGTAGAAACAGTTACAGAAGAAAGGCCAAAAGCACGCAAAACAGGTCCTTGTTTTGTGTCGGTATTTTGAACACGAATAAACGGAATAATAAAGCGCTTTCTCCATATTATTCCATACGCAATATCTAAATAATCAGGAGATAGCTCATAGCTCCAGCGAACATAACGAATAGGTGTGACTATAAAAAGAAAAACAACTAAGGCAGTAATATATAAGACTAAACAAGCCAAACAATACACTTCCGCAAAAAAAGCGATGCTGGGCTCGAGCAGCAAAACAAAGATTCCTGGAACAATAAAGGCAGCAGCAATAGCAGATATTGCTATTGCGTCACTAATGCGCCATACAGCTTTAATTTTTGGATTAAGTTTCTTTGTTGGGTTCGCTCTCATTGCTTAACCTTTTCTTTTGTCCGCTTATTCAACACACTATACAGGTTTGTTGCTTTATCTGAAACGAGCGAAAGAAGCAGCAGGTTACTGCTGTTCTTGAGGAGTAAGAGTTACATGCCCTTTGGTAGGTACAAACTTTTCAAAGTTACAAAAAACGCGATGCAATCCGCGCATGAACAATCCCGTACAAAGCGCCATGAGAATTGTTCCTTCACGAACTCCGAACAAACCGCCCATCGAAACAAGTGAAGAAATAGCAGCAATAGCAACCATAGATGAATCGAAAGCAATTTTACATTTCGATAAGTCTTTCTTAAAAACTCGGGCAACCGTAAGGACGATGCCATCACCTGGAAGCATGATAAGCGCTGCTTTCACCTGCAAGAACACACCCGTTGCGGTGAATACACACGCTATTACGCTGCCCACAACTTGAGCAAGATAATTGGCAAAAGGAACAGCTGCGTAAATGGGCACAAAAAAGTCGATCAAAATTGAAAACGCAAAAACAAATACAATCTGCAGTAACTGAAGTGGATGAAAATCACGACGAAGCAGTATCACCTGAACAAACACAAATATCACGTTAAGAATAAAGGTGAATGTTCCGATAGTAACGGGCGTAATAAATGAAAACACCGCGGGAATACAAGAAATAGGAGACGTTCCAAGACCTGTCGCACGAGAAAGAGCCACTCCCATCGCGACAAATGCTAATCCTATCGACATAACCACAAGTCTCAAGATAATATTGGGAATTGGTTTATCGAAAAAAGCATGCCAACGTTGAAAAAATGTCATCGTTTCCCTTCTAACTAAAATATTTAACTGTATAAAAACGGTGTGTCTATTATAGATACCTAAAATAGGCTGCACACGAACCCTCAGAAGAAACCATACAAGGTCCAATTGGATTTTCCGGTGTGCATACCTTGCGAAACAAAGGACATTCATTAGGAGCCATAATGCCACGAAGAACATCGCCACATCGACAACCTTTTGGTTCTTGCGTTGGCTCAACCTCAGGAGAAAAGCGCGCAAACGCGTCGAACTCCTTGTATTCATCGCGGATAGCATAGCCAGAACCGGGAATCACGCCGAGTCCGCGCCACGTAGCATCAACCGTTTCAAAGACTTCCTCAATCGCAGCAAGTGCAACCGGATTGCCTTCTTTCATGACACCACGAGAATACGCAATTTCAATTTCTGCACGGCCTTCATGAAGCTGACGCATGATCATCGCAATTCCTTGAAGCACATCTACTGGCTCAAATCCAGTTATTACACCAGGAATGCCATACTTCTGAGCAAGAAACTCATAGGGCTTAACACCGATAATAGTACTCACATGGCCAGGTAAAATGAGCGCATCAATCTTGAGAGCAGGATCAGCAACAATCGTTTCCAAAGCCCCTGGCATGTTTTTATGAGCAACAAAAACCGAGAAATTTTTAAGTCCCATTGCTTTTGCACGCTTGATAGCCATAGCCACTAAAGGTGTAGTGGTTTCAAAACCAACTCCAACAAAAACGATCTGTTCATCAGGGTTTTCCTTGGCAAGCGTTAAAGCATCAAGGGGAGAATACACTATGTTAATTGAGCGCCCTTGCGCTTGCTCTTTAAGTAAGCTTGATGTTGACCCAGGAACGCGCGTCATGTCGCCAAATGTCGCAATAGTCACACCTGGAACACGAGAAAGAGCAATGACCGTATCGATATCTTTGTTGGAAGTAACGCAAACAGGACACCCTGGGCCAGAAGCTAACCGTATGCCTTCAGGCATCATGGTGCGCAAGCCGTTACGCGCAATAGCAACAGTATGCGTGCCGCAGACTTCCATCAATGTGGCCTGTTCGGGAGCCCACTTTTCTATAGAATGTATGAGTCCTCTAGCTAACTCCGGATCACGAAAAACAGATAGATTCATTGTTCGTCACTTTTCCTACAACCATCCTCCAGCACAAACCACGATAAGCGCTACGCCGTCTGGAGCCCCTCCATATCAGCAAGTTCAGGAAATTCCTTAATAAGATCAAGGGTTTCTTGAGCGTATTCTTCGCTCACAATTTCAATGGCAAAGCCAGCATGTACGAGAACGAAATTGCCGACTTCTGCCGCAGGCGTTAAATCAAGCGATACTTCACGCTTTACACCTAAAATATCTACTGTTGCAAGATGGTTATTGTTAATTTGTTCAACTTTTGCAGGAATAGCTAAACACATACTTCATCACCCCTAGGATTCTGAGTGCAATGCTAGCACAGCCTGCCCATAAGAAATTGATGCATCGTTAGGCGGTAAATCTCGATTAATCGCAACGGTGAAGCCACTGTTTTGCAACTGCACGAGCGATCGCTCCATAAAATATCGGTTCATAAACACCCCGCCTGAAAGGGTAACAGTCTCAATGCCATACATTGCTCGAACAAGCTCGGCTATTGTAACGATAGCGTTCACAAAAGCATCGTGAAAACGCTTTGCGCAGCTCGCAACGGACTCTTGTTTTTGTATATCTTCAAGTAGCGCTTCGAAAGCTGGAGTAGGATCGAGCAAAAGCACAGAGGTATCAAGCGCAGTACTGTCTTTAGTTGCCGTGTTCTTAATGACAGCAATTTGATAAACATCTTCGAGCGGTTTAGTTATAGCCGCAGGATCAAGCGTTGCCTCTAAAAGAATAGCGGCTTCTCCCTCGTAACGAGGCGCTGTACATATACCTAAAAGTGCTGATGCGGCATCGAAGATTCTCCCCACCGAAGAAGTCATAGGAGTATTGATTCCCTTTTCAATCATCTGATCTAAAAGGGAAGCCTCTTCGAGCGAGGATAAAAATGCGCTTGCGCCAGGGTGTTCAAGGAGATCTCCTGCCCATAGTGCTCCATATGCACAGCGCGCAGGATGCTTGATAGCAGCAACGCCTCCAGGAAGCGGCATGTAAGCAAAGTTTGCAAAGCGCTCATAAGTTTGCAAGTTGGAAAGCAGTACTTCTCCGCCCCAAATAGCACCATCAGCTCCATAGCCTGTTCCGTCGAACGCAATACCACAGACCGGTCCCTCAAGATTGTTTTCACCCATAACTGACAAAACATGAGCATGATGATGCTGCACCTGAACGAGCGGCTTACCTTCTTGCTCGTGGGCCCACTTGCTTGTGAGATATTCTGGATGATAATCAGCAGCCAGAACGGAAGGTTTCATGTGAAACAGCTCTGCATAAATTGCTTTTGTTTCAAGCCATGCATCAAACGTTTCAGCATTCTCCATATCTCCAATATGCTGGGAAACAAAGGCTTCTTTTCCTCGCGTGTAGGTGAACGTGTTTTTTTGCTCAGGACCCGTAGCAAACACCGACAGGCTTTCACTTTCGCAAGGAATAGCGAGCGGCATAGGCGCAAGACCGCGTGCTCGACGGATAACCTGCAAGATGAGAGTATTTTCATCTTGTTTGCATGCCTTTGTTGCAACAGCCCCTTCGCACAAAGAAAGCACCCTCACGACTGAATCATCGTAGCGACTTTCAATGTCACGATTGTGAACCAAAAAAGCATCTGCTATTGAATGCAGCTTTGTGAGTGCTTCTTTTTCCGTGGTCACGATGGGTTCATCGTGAACATTGCCCGAAGTCATTACCAACATTCCGCCAAAGTCATGCAACAATAGATATTGCAAGGGGGTAGCAGGAAGCATAACTCCCAACTCAGGAAGGTCGTCAGCAAGACCATGCGCAAAAACCACTTCTGACTTCTTTTTCAGCAGAACAATAGGGCGCGCAGGAGAGGTGAGCTGCTCTTCTTCTGCCTTGTTTACGAAACAATATTCTTTCACCTCATCAAGCGATGAAAGCATCACGGCAAAGGCTTTTCCTTCACGGCGCTTACGCTGACGAAGCGTTTGAAGCGCTTCTTCATTTGCGGCATCACACACAAGGTGATATCCACCAAGCCCTTTTACCGCAACTATGCCACCCTCACGAAGAATCTCTACAGCACGTGCGATAAAAGCATCCGATTCCTCCCTGTTGCTCGCCCAGGATATCAATGATAAATCGAGCTTTTGACCATACGGAACACCTTGTTTTTCACAGAAGCAATCAACAAAGCCGAGCTGCGGACCACATTCAAAGCAGGCATCGGGTTGGGCATGAAAACGCCTGTTAGACGGGTCATCGTATTCATGTTGACAGGATTCGCACATCGTAAATGCAGCCATCGAAGTATGAGACCTATCGTAGGGAAGTTCTTTGATAATAGTAAACCGAGGGCCACAATTAGTGCAATTAATAAACGGATAACGATACCGTCTATCGACGGAGTCAAACAATTCCTTTACGCACTCATCGCACGTTGCCAAATCGGGAGACACCAGTGTTGTTTTTTTCACTACACTGTCGTCGGAAAAGCGGATAGAAAAATCCCCGAACCCTTCCACCGGGGCTTCTTCTAAATCAATTTCTGCAACTTTTGCAGCAACAGGATGCTGAGAGGACAAAGCGATAGTAAATCTATCAATATTTTCAGCTATTCCCTCAACATGAATACTTACGCCATCAACAGCATTCAGTACCCAACCCGTAAGTTGGTACTCTTTGGCTATACGATAGACAAAGGGGCGGAAACCCACCCCTTGAACAATTCCTGTTACGGTAATATTGAGCGCTTCAATCATAGAGCTCCCTAACCTTTGCTTTTACTCATTCAACTATTCTCGTTGTCAAAAAGAACATGGTTTCGAATGTATATACTCGTTCGCTCTTTACTTAACTACAGCCTTCTTGAGCGTTTTTGCCAACATGCGCAAGGTAACAGCAGAACTGTCAGGTAGTTGAACATGAACGCAGCGACGTCCTCGAGAAGAAAGTATTGAGAAATCGCCGAGGGATTGCGCTTTTCCAAGTGCCCCTAAGCTGTTTGCTCGTTCATCATCTACCGGAACGTCTTTCATTTCCTCAGTTGAAATAATCAAGAATACGCCCGAATTTGGTCCACCTTTATGAAGCTGACCCGTGGAATGCAAATAGCGAGGACCAATCTCTAGACAAGAAGCCACTCCAAAATATTCTGGTGCTGTGTGGCGAATTTCTTCCATTGCTTCACGTCTTCCTTCTCCTGTAAAAGGAATGAAGGCATGAATTGAAAAATAGTTGGAAGGCTCAATTGAACCCATCAAATCAGCCAGAGCACCTTCAAGGGTTTTTTCCTTCAGATTGGGGAGAAGCGACTCTGAAACACGAACTTCGACCCTACCCACAGGAACACCTTCAATGCCTTCTTGGATAAATGTTGGTTCAGGAGCCCCCTCTGCCAAAATATGCAGAACCTCGCTCTTTGCCACGGCAACATCAGGCTGGTCAAACGGACATACTTTCATCAAGTAGCCCGCCATAGCAATAGCGTATTCCCACATAACAAAATGCGCTGCCAAGTCGTTGATATTGTCAATTTGATAATCCATACGAGGTATATCTCTGTTGATGTATTCAAGAGACTTCTGGTAATTCTGCTGCTCATCCCAGAGGTCGATCTTAGTATCATAGGTAATAACGGTGCGGTCTTTTGGATCTTCTGCCAGCATCAACGAATCCACTTCGATGTTAGGCAGGATACCTTTTCCATTTTTACCTAGACTCTCGGCAACAAGCTGCTCAATCCACAATCCCAAAACGCGACCTCGTTTTGGGGAAAAGAATGAAAACTTATCTCTTCCTACGCAGTAGTTGTCGTACAAAAACGCTGCTAAAACAATTGCGGGATTTTCAGGCGAATCACTTCCGCACATCACTTCAGCCTTGCGTGCATGAGCAATAAGAGAGTTCAAATTAATTCCCACTAAGGCAGCAGGAACAAGCCCAAAAACAGAAAGAGCAGAATAGCGACCACCAACAGTTGGCTCCCCCGAGAAAATGTGAAGCCATCCCTCTTCGCGAGCCTGTTTTTCCAAATCTGAACCAGGATCGGTAATTGCAACAAGATGTTGAGGAATTTCTGCCTCATCCATTGATTCGGCCAAAATGCTGCGAACTGCTTTCATAACAAAACAAGGCTCAATGGTTCCGCCCGATTTTGAAGACTGAATAATGAGCGTAGTTTCAGGATTGCACTCAGACAAAATCGCACGAACACGAACAGGCGAAACTGAATCGAGTGTTTTGAACGTCATGGGAGAGTCAGCCTTATTGTATTTCGTGAGTGTCATAGGGGCTTGCGTTGAACCACCTTGGCCAATAAGCAAAATTGTTTTGATCCCTTTTGCCATCATGGCATACGCAAAATTTTGTATTTCTTCGATAGACGAAGGGGGATTGCTTGCAAGCGTTGTCCAACCCATGTAGCTTTCAGCGCACTTCTGTGCTTCTGACGAAAAGTTATAAAGCGAAGCATCTTTTGCGCGAACACGAGAAGCAACTTTGTTGTCAATTAATGTTTGTACTGAAGGACAAAGTGCTTCGGTATTGAAATCGATCATGTTTACCTTCTTTCAGAACAAAGAAGTCTTCGTATTATTTTCAGTCTTTCTATTCTAACAAAGGAATTCAAAGACGCTCGGAGTAGATGTTTGGCGTTATTCTGCTAACGAACATCTACGCAAATTCTATTACGAATCAGAATACTCTTTCAGGTTCTTTGCGAGTTAGTCATCTGTTTCAGGGCTAACCCAAACAGGACATACTTCTGAACCCCAGCCTCGGCGACCCAAAGGCTTCAACAAAAAAATCCGCCAAAAGGCGGATTTTAAAATGTAAATGGTGGTCGGAGGGGGACTTGAACCCTCGACACGCGGATTTTCAGTCCGCTGCTCTACCAACTGAGCTATCCGACCAGTTATGCATGAATGCCAACGCGAGGTGATATTCTACCGATAGAAAACCATTCGGTCAAGCATAATTCCTAATTTAGTTTCTTCCTTTCATTCAAGCTGCACACAAAAAAGCTCTACCATTCTTCTGAATACCAAAGCCTTTTTAGTTGTTAGTGCATTACTCAAATTTCACACAATTAGACAAGCATTCGTCGTTCGCTCTTCTACTTACTCATAGATTAAGTACGTGTTTTTACTGAACCTGAAGTTCTGAAATAAGAGCAGGAACAACTTCGAAAACATCCCCAACAATACAGTAGTCTGCAACTTCAAAAATTGGAGCATGCTCGTCTACATTAATAGCAACAATGGCATCTGAATCCTCCATACCAGCAACATGCTGAACGGCACCAGAAATGCCACAGGCAAAATAGATTCGTGGAGACACCGTTGATCCTGTTTGACCTACCTGCTTGCTTGCTGGCATCCAACCTGCCTCAACTGCAAAACGAGAACATGCAACGGTGCCACCGAGTAAACGTGCCAACTCATTCAGAAGCTCAAAGTTCTCAGGGTTCTTCATTCCTCGACCACCAGAAACAATTACTTCTGCGTCCTGAAGAGAAATACCGTCCTCTTCCATCTTTGCTAAGAAATCGACCACTTTTACACGATTGTTTGAAACATGGTAATCAACACGAATGATCTTCGTTTTACCCTTATTCGCGTAGCTCACCATAATGCCCTCTTTTGATTCTGCTGAAGACATTGTTTCGTCCTTCATAACAGAAGCAGGAAATTCTTCGGGCTTAGGCATAACTCCAGGACGAACAGTTCCCATCTGCGGTCTGGTGTTTGAGCATAAAATACGCGCATATAAGTTACCGCCAAAGGCAGGGCGTTCCCAGATTACATCACCCGTTTCTTCATCAACCGAAAGGGCAGTGCAGTCAGCCGTAAGCCCCGTCTCAAGACTAACAGCAATCTTTGAAGCAAGATCGCGGCCGTTGACCGTTGCACCAAGCAAAATGGTATTTGGTTTATACCGTTCGCACAGGTGCAAGAAAGCGCTACCATAGGCATCCGCTGTATAGTGAGCATATTCTTCCCCCTGAATAACATACACTTTGTCCGCACCGTAACGCACCGAAAACGCGACGGCCTCTTCGACATCTGAACCAATAACCACTGCTGCCGTTTGCTGACCAAGACAGTTAGCAAGTTCTTTTCCCTTTCCCAAAAGTTCTGCGCCCACTGCCTTAGGCTTTCCTTGAAACGACTCAATAAATACCCACACATCCTGAACATCAGACCATGTATGAGCTTTTGGTGTTTCAACTGTTGCTTGTACGGTATTCGAAGAAACTTCTTTACTTTGTTTTACGGAGGAATCAATACTGGTTGCGCTCATGATTTATCCCTTTCCTAACGGATATGTATACATACGCAATTGGAAAATTCTTGAATGGTTTTTGTAGCTGCTCTTATGAAATTAGTTTTGCATCGTGCAATTCTTCAAGTAAGTGATGCGCTTTTTCTTTAGGAGCGCCCTCAAGGAACACGCCATGAGCATTGCGCTCGGGAACAAATGATTTTTTAACTTTGGTAGGAGAACCTTTAAGACCAATTTTTGTCTCGTCGACTAAATCCTTAATATCCTCAAAGGTAATTTCTGGTATTTCCGCTTCAAGGGAATCAAGGGTGCTTTTAATTGTTGCATAGCGTGGTTTGTTGGTTTCTTTAATTGCTGTACAAACCAAAGGAAGCGTTGCCTCTACTACTTCGACGCCTTCTTCTATCTGGCGCTTTGCGTGAACTCTATTGCCTTCAATCTCAATAGAAAGAACCTGTCCTATGCGGGGCCAGCCTAGATGTTCTGCAATGGAAGAAGCAGTTTGACCGGTATCCCCATCGATCGCCTGCTTTCCGCCCAAAACTAAATCGAAAGGCCCCTTGTAGGAAAGAGCAGTAGACAAAATATGGCTTGTGGCAAACGTGTCTGAACCACCAAATTTTCGATCCGTGATGAGGTAAACCTCGTCTGCGCCCATAGCCAATGCTTCACGTAAAACTTCTTTGGCCTGCTGTGGACCCATTGAAAAAACGGTTACCGTTGCTCCATATGTGTCTTTTAACTCCAATGCAAGTTCAAGCGCATGCAAATCAAACGGATTTAGAATACTTGGAACCCCTTTACGAATGAGGGTATTTTTTACTGGGTCAATTTTGATTTCCGTTGTATCGGGAACCTGCTTCACACATACTGCAATTCTCATTGTTCCCTCCCTTTATCCTATAAGGTTTTTCGCGATAGTTACGCGCTGAATTTGATTAGTGCCTTCAAAGATTTGGAACACCTTTGCATCACGCATCAGTTTCTCAACGGGATACTCTTTGCTGTATCCATATCCACCGAATACTTGAACAGCATTCGATACAACTTCTTGCATTGAATCGGTAACAAACGCTTTAGCTATTGCTCCTTCTTTTTGAACGAGACTTCCCGCATCGATGAGCTTCATGGTGTTGTTAACTAAACAGCGGGAGGCTTCCGTTTTGATGGCCATATCTGCTAAAAGCTGTTGAACAAGCTGGAAAGAAGCGATGGGTTTGCCAAACTGTTTACGTTCCTGTGCGTAGTTTACGGCCTCATCGAGTGCTCGCTGCATAATACCAACACCCATAGTACACACAAACGCACGCGACAAATTAAGCGCGTTGAGCGCTATTTTTAGGCCCCCTCCAATCTTGCCAAGCACATGGCTTTCAGGAACCCAAACATCTTCCAAAATTACTTCGGTAGTATTCGAAAGACGCAAACCCATCTTATCTTCTTTAGCTCCCACGCGAACACCTTCGCGTTCTCGCTCGACGATAAAAGCGGTAATACCGTGAGAACCACCATCTAAATCGGTCTTACAAAAAATCACATAAATAGAAGCAAGGCCGCCATTAGTAATGAAGACCTTGTTTGCATTGAGGAGATACCCTTCTCCTTCTTCCGTTGTGGTTTTAACTGCTGATGAATGCATGCCGGAAACATCTGACCCTGCATTAGGCTCAGTCAAAGCAAACGCGGCAAATTTTCGCTGATTAATAACATCGGCAAAGAACTGAGCCTGTTCTGGCGTTCCTGCCAAAATAACATTTCTCAAAGCTACAAACGTTGTAACAAACGTAATAGCATATCCCGCATCAACTTTTGCAAGTTCCTCAAACAACATTGCGGTTGTCTCGTATGTCAAACCCGTTCCGCCATATTCCTTTGGAATTTCGACGAGATGAAGACCTAGATCGAATCCCCACTCAAAGAGTTCTTCGGGACAGTAGCCTTCACGATCAGCGTCGGCGACATAGGGCTTAATTTCAGCTTCAGCAACTTTTCGCACTAACGAAATAAGCGCCTCTTGCTCTTTACTGTATTGCAGTGCCACGGTGTGCCCTCCATTCAGAAATCAATCGCAAAGCGGAATAAATGCCAAATAATGGCCCCAGGGTTTTCTGGTCCGTTTGTGTATTTCTATTGGTTAAAACTATAGTTTTATCCTTTTCTATAGCTATTTTCCTATAGAATAGCACCGAATTGATAGAAATCAACAACAAATTGCCTCTTCAGATTGTTTTCCTTAATACATAGGCATAAAAAGAGCCGTTAAAAACGGCTCCATCGATTCAAAAGTATGTAAGCTTGTATAAGACGTTAGTCTTGTTTCATTCCCAAGCATCGCGCCCAAGAAGCGCCCGTTTACCAATATCGCTGCGAAGTTGTTTACCTTCAAAGTTGATAGCTTCGCATGCTTCATAAGCACGAGCACGTGCCTTTTCAAAAGTGGAACCCAAGCCAACTACGTTCAATACACGACCGCCATTCGTAATGAGCTCACCATCGGAATTAAGGGCAGTACCTGCATGAAATACAATGACTTTATTCATACTTTCAGCGTCTTTAACGCCCAGAATTACCTTGCCCTTTTCATAGGATCCAGGATACCCTTCGCTTGCAAGCACGACACTTACCGCCCACTGATCCGACCAGGTCAGATTAACATCTTCAGGGCGACCTTCGGCCACCGCAAGCATAATTTCAACTAAATCGCTTTCTAAGCGTGGCAAAACTACTTGCGTTTCAGGGTCACCAAAGCGCGCATTGAATTCCAGCACCTTAGGACCCTCAGGCGTGAGCATGAAGCCGCCATACAAACAGCCTCGATAATCATTTTCGAAAGGAGCTTTCGCAGTTGCAGCAGCAGAAACCTCCATAATGCGATACATTTCGGCCATCTCTTCTTCGGTTACGATGGGTACCGGAGAATAAACACCCATACCTCCTGTGTTAGGACCAAGATCGCCATCATAAGCACGTTTGTGGTCTTGAGCAGGCGCCATACAAAACGCCTTACCACCAGAAACAAACGCCAACAAAGAACACTCAGGACCAGTAAGCTTTTCTTCAACCACAACAGTAGACCCAGCTAGTCCAAAATCACCCGCAAAACAAGCTTCGACCGCGTCGAGAGCTGCCTCTAGGGTGTCGGCAACCACAACGCCCTTGCCTGCAGCAAGACCATCTGCCTTCACTACCAAAGGCGCTCCCAGCTCATTGCAATAGGCAAGCGCGGCTTCTTTGTCAGTAAAGCTCTGGTAGCGAGCCGTAGGAAGATTGTTGTTAATCAAAAATTCTTTACAATACGTCTTCGAGCCTTCAAGCTGAGCACCCTCGGAATCTGGTCCAAAAACCGGAATGTTTACCGCACGCAAAACATCGGCAACTCCTTTTACCAAAGGAGCCTCAGGCCCAATAACTACCAAACCAACATTGTTTTGCTGAGCAAACGTAGCAACAGCTTCACCGTCTTCGATGTTGAGGGTTTTGATGTTAGTTGCAATTTCGGCAGTACCACCGTTACCAGGAGCTACAAACAAGCCCTCACAAAGAGGAGACTTGGCAAGCGCCCAAGCAATTGCATGTTCTCGACCACCACTACCCAGAACAAGGATATTCACACGTATCACCTTTCTTAAGTGAGTAAACAGCTAGCGGTTTTATTATTTAACGGCTTTCCCAACCGTGGAAGATAGTCTGATTACGCTCAGGACCAACAGCAATAATGGAAGCAGGTACGCCAGTTACCTCTTCAAGATACTTAACATAGCGTTGAGCATTAGCGGGAAGATCTTCAAATGTCTTGCAATCAGAAATATCCTGACCTTCCCAACCAGGAAGCTCTTCATAAATGGGGGTCACATGCTTTGGATACAAAACGGAATGTTGCACAGGGAAGTAGTCATAGCGCTTTCCATCCGCTTCATAAGCAACGCAAACCTTAATGCAATCAACGCAAGACAAAACATCCAGTTTGGTCAAAGCCATATCAGTCAAGGAATTAACATCGGCAGCATAACGAGAAACCACGGCGTCAAACCAACCACAACGACGTTTACGCCCTGTGGTTACACCATGCTCGCCACCAACCTTGCAAAGACGCTCGCCTACTTCGTCTTTAAGCTCGGTAGGGAAAGGACCTGATCCGACGCGCGTGATGTAAGCTTTGGCAATACCTAGAACCTTATTGATTGCCTTTGGACCAACGCCTGACCCAGTTGGCGCGCCACCAGCACAACACGAAGAAGAGGTAACGAAGGGGTACGTACCGTGATCAATATCGAGCAACGTTCCCTGTGCGCCTTCAAAGAGAATATTCTTCCCAGCACGCAATTCCTGATTAAGAAGCTGTGCCGTTTCTGCCATATGAGGACGAATTACTTCTGCATAAGGAAGATACATTTCACAAATTTGATCAACGGTATAAGGCTCTAAACCATAGATTTTGGTAAGTACCTGGTTCTTAATAGCAAGCGCTGCCTCGAGCTTTTCCCGGAAAATCTTTTCATCGAGCAAATCTTGAATACGGATACCGGTACGACCCGCTTTGTCTTCATATGCAGGACCAATGCCTCGTTTAGTAGTGCCAATTTCATGTTTTCCTAAATGGCGTTCAGAAGCACCATCCAAGTCAATGTGATACGGCATAATTACATGAGCATCACAAGAAATACGGAGGTTCTCACAAGAAAAGCCCTCACCTTCAAGCATCTGCATTTCTTCGGTGAGAACTTTAGGATCAACAACACAACCATTACCAATTACAGGTGTGATGTGGTCATACATAACTCCGGATGGAATAAGATGTAACGCTAGTTTGGTATCGCCATGAATAACCGTATGGCCGGCGTTATTCCCTCCTTGATAGCGTACAACGTAGTCATAATCACTGGAAATAAGGTCCGTGATTTTGCCTTTGCCTTCATCGCCCCATTGAGCGCCTAGAAGAACAGTGCTCGGCATGATCAGTCCTTTCGGTTGGTGCTGCCCACAGTTACTTCGCATCCACCTATGATGGGTTACTGCAGGTCTTAAAGCATTAGAGAGAATATCCCTATATTGGTCTTACTTAGTGAATGATACTACAGTTCCAAGAAATTAAGAGACGAATCAACGCCTTGCATGAGACTTACTATTTCTGGATGGCAAGTAAATACCACAACTTGGCGATACTGCGCCAAATCCAAGAGAGCTTGGGCGGCGCCGATCCGTCGCTTCTCGTCGAAATTCACTAGAATATCGTCACACAGAACTGGCAATGACCTTCCCACATTGTCAGACATCATCAGTAAAGCAATACGTAAACTTAAATAGAGCTGTTGACGCGTTCCAAGAGAAAGAAGATAAGGAGAACGTGCCGTTCTAAGGGCATCGATCACTTCTATATCTCCCTCAGAATTCATACGAACCTGCTGCCAAGCACCCTGTGTCATCCGATTCAGTAAATACGATGCACGAAGATACACTTCTGGTTGGCTTTTTCTTTCCCACTCGCTAATGGCGGTTTCCAAAGAGCGCTTCGCAAGCAGCAACCGAGCAAGATCGCGGTATTCCTCAAGCAAACAAGAATCAACGATCTCAAGATCGAGTTTATATTGATCGAAATCTTGTCGATGTTGAGCCTGTTGGAGCTCCTGATAAATCTCTCCGTATTGACGATGCGTTTCGTTACTAAGCTTAATAGTTGCGTTACGCTCGTCTTCTTTTTGTTGAATACGTAGTTCTATATCCTCAAGACGTGCGTGATCAAGCAAACCTACCTCATAAAACGCTGACGCGCGTTCATCTTCAAGGCTCTTAAGTGCTGCACGAAGAGAGGATTCCTGCAAATTCAATGCTTGCTTATTTTGTTCCTTAAGCTCCTTCTGAGAGCGATATTCGCGCGCCATATCAAGCATATAGCGAGCTCGGCGAATTGAACCTTGAGCGCCTTTCATATGATGGTTGTCAAGATAAGCTTTGAGTGATTCTTGGTGATGAAGCTCCTCTTGCTTAACTTTCGCAAGGTTTTTCTCATCTTGCTTCATAATCCATTCAGCTTTATTGAGTCTTTCATCGAGTCGTTCCTCGAGCTTAGATGGACGTAAGTTCATGATGATACCAACAGCGGCAATCATGATTGCACCCATAAGCATACCTATGCCCACCATCAGGTAAGAAAGGCGTAGATTCTGCGCACCGTAAAACGCCAAGCATATTCCGCTAATTGCCATAAGTACAGAAATAATAATTGAAACTGCAAGCTTCACTCTACGTTGCATTTTGGCGCGGCGACGCTCTTCAGAAACATCACGGCTTTTGTTGATAAGTTCGTATTCTGTCTGCGATTTTAAAACGTCTCTCTCAGCATTTTCTCTCTGATGCTGGTGTTTAACCCGACGTTCTTCTTTGTCGTCTAAATAATCACGCAAACGATACTCTTCAGGCAAAGTGAGCTCACTTAAATAACAAATTTCCTCATCTGTTTTTTGGGGTGAATCACCTAAAAGAACGTTCTTCGATTTTATAGCATCATCTAGTTTTGCTTTTGTATCCTCTATCGCCTGATCAATTGACTGGACATGAGAAAGCTGAGCCTTTAATGTTTCTATTTCGGTGTTCAAAGTGTTTTGAGCTTCAAGAAGCGCATCTTTTCTAGAAGAAAGTGCTTCGAGCCTTTTTTCCTGCGCACGAAATCGATCCGCTTCTTGCAGTCCCTCCTGCGTCTTTTCTCGCAGTTGAGCTTGCCTAGATAAAAGGTTGGCAATGGAGTGATCATTGCCAGAAGCTCTCGACATCTTTTCTTTTATGCGTTGATTTACTATCTCGAGTGCCTTTGCGGGAGAAGCCGACGTTCCTGACCCTGCCGTCAAAAGACGGGCAGTAATTTCATTATGTTTATCGAGTTGCATCAATTCATCGCTGGTAAGGGCAAACATTGTTGAAAATGTTTCGCTATCAATATCGTCACGCACGTGAAAAGTATCTTCTAGCTCATCGGTATTCTTTATGCGTTTCAGCTCAGAAACCTCATGACTTGCCTTATCCTTAAAGAACAAACTGCCCACACGTTCGCTTCCTTCGGGGCGATATGAGTTAACTCCTTTTCGAGCGGAAGGCCAACCGAACAAAACTCCCTTAATAAGTTCATTGAGCGTAGTTTTACCTGATTCGTTTGAACCAAACACAACATTTAATCCTGGCTGGAAAGGACCAACAATGGTATTGGCGAATTTACCAAAACTTGTCACTTTTACATATTCAAGATAATGAGGACTCGGTTTGGGTTCATGAGGGAAGCTCGGTTTCGAAACAAATCGCTCGTTCTTTCCCTCTTGAAAAGATGCATGCAAAGCATCATTTTTTGATGTATCCCTACGTACGCTCTTTTTACTCACGAGACATCACTGTTTCCTAGAAGGTCTAAGAGCAACGTTTCTGACTCTTCATACAATTCGTCTAAACCTCGATCAAACCCACCAGGAAGAACGAGATCGCGCCTATAAAACTGTTTTTCCAAATAAGACATCGAAGCGCTCGCTTCTTTTTTCTGTTCATCGAGAATATCAAACAATACCGCAGGGAATAGCCCTTCTTTTTGCAAGAGAGATCTATCTATAACAAGGCGGGTATGATTGACGATGGAATCAATAAAGAAAAACGGATAGCTGTTATTTAACACCTCTCGTAAGTCGTGTATAACTTGAGGCGTTAGTTCAGTATGCAATGGCGTAGATCCTGTAAGTGTTACACGGCATATCATATTCTGACAATGATCCACGCTGTTACGGGCAAACTGTTCGTTAGTTATACGTTCTTGAATTTCAGCGATTGTAGAGCATTCGCTCACATCTACATACAATTGCTCCCAAACTACACTAGCCGTTGGGATAAATTCTGTTTGTACTTCAGAACCTTCCGAAAGAGTGACTCTAAAAATACCATGCTCTCCCTGCTCTTTAATAGCGCGACCCTGCGGACACCCTGCAAAAACAATTTGTGGATGATTTTTAGGCATAAGCATGGGTTGATGAATGTGGCCACATGCCCAATAATCCATCTTCTTTTTTAGGAGCTTCTTTGGTTCAACAGGGCTTCTCGTTGGATCAATATTGAGTCCTGTATGAATAACCCCCACTACGAAGGGAGTTATCACCCCTGTTTCTCTAAAAGCCTCGCTCCGAGATAAACCTTGTGAGATATCCTGTTGTAATGACCAGGCTTGAGTATAGTAGCTTCTCCCGCCCAAGATAACGAGAGGTTCACCCTCTTTCTCAAACACCGTGTAATCTGGCTTACTTGGACTAAATACATACGTATTGGCTGGTAAAGCCGAAAAATCGTGTTTCCACGAAGTATACGGATCATGATTTCCCATGCAAAAATAAACAGGGATATGCGCTTCATCCAAACGTTTTAACCCTTCAATGAATAACGAGAAGTCAGCATACGAAGGACGAGCGTTATCAAAAATATCGCCTGAAAAGATAACGAAATCAACCTGCTGAGCGAGTGATTCATCGATAATGCGCTGGTAAGCTTCAGGGATTGCCTTTACGAGTTTATCTGCCCATGCTGAAGAAAGGGCTCGCAAACCCTTAAATGGTGCTCCTAGATGAAGATCGGACGCGTGTATGAAAGTTACCGATTTACTCATATCGTGAGACTACCACAAAACAAGCCTCACGATTTATTGTTAATAATTTGAATCGTCGAAGAAATCCATGAACTTGGTATATTCTGGCACGAATGCAAGTTTTATATCACGCGTTGCACCGTTGCGGTGCTTTGCAACAATGAGCTCTGCCGTTCCTTCATCGGGACGTTTATCCGATTCTGCTTCCGCAGCAGAAGTGCTTCGATCAAGAAACATAACAATGTCAGCGTCCTGTTCGATTGAACCTGATTCACGCAGGTCAGAAAGCATAGGGCGTTTGTCACCGCGTGTTTCAACTGAACGTGAAAGCTGAGATAGGGCAAGAATGGGCACATTGAGTTCTTTTGCAAGAACCTTCAACCCACGAGAGATTTCCGCAACCTCAACATTACGGTTGTTGGGGTGAGGAATAACTGGTTGCATAAGTTGCAAGTAGTCAACAATAATCAAGCCCTGGTCAACATCGCGCATCATACGACGAGCTTTCGTTCTGAGTTCGACGATTGAAAGTGATGGTGAATCATCAATAAAAAGACTGAGATTTGATAACTTGCCTGAAGCATCAAGAATAGGCCCCCATGCATTGTCATCAATGCGACCACTGCGGAGCACCGATAAATTAATACCAGCTTCTGCACACAACAATCGCTGAACAATTTGAATCGATGACATTTCCAAACTAAACAACGAAACCGTTGAGCCTGCTTTTGCCGCGTTGACCGCAAGATTCATTGCAAATGATGTTTTACCAACAGCTGGTCGTGCCGCTAAGATGATAAGGTCACCGCCGCGCAAGCCATTAAACAGCGCATCAATATCCTTAAATCCTGTAGGTACACCCATGATGGAATCGCTTCTGTTGGCAAGTTCGGCAATTTCATCATTCGCTTCAATGATGAGCGTTTGAATATCTTTGAAAGTAGTTGAAACCGTTTGCTCTGTTACCTCAAATAAGGAAGCTTCTGCCTGAGAAACAAGCTCGGCAGGATCGGCTGGTGAGTCATATGCAAGCGACGATATTTTTGCCGCCGCCAAAAGCAGTTCGCGACGCATGGCATCACGTTTAACAATTTCTGCATGATGCTGCCAGCTCGTAAAAGCAAATGTATTATCGGTAAGTTCAAGTAGATAGCTCTGACCCCCCACCGCTTCAAGCTGTCCACGAGCAGTAAGGTTATCTGCTACCGAAATAACATCGATAGGAATGGATTTTGCATTCATCTCGCGCATCACTTCAAAAATAATGCGATGCGCCGGCCGGAAGAAGCTTTCCGGTTTTACCGTGAGAGAAACTTCTTCAAACACACCCGACGAAAGCAAGCAAGCAGCTAAAACGGTTTTTTCTGCCTCGATATTTTGAGGAAAAGCCTTGTTTATTTCTGAAGTGTTTTTACCCGAATCCGCCACTGCTTATTCCCTTCTTTTTTACTCAGTGGATTAAGAAATGATACAACAACAGAAAGCGCTCATTGAATAAAAGAGTATCGTCTCCAGAGAGTCACTTCTTGAAGATATAAAAAAGACCGCTTGGATAAACCAAACGGTCTTCAAATATATTCATTTATTAAGCGAATATATTTACAAGAAAGTGCGTTTTATTCAGCAGACTCTTCAGCTGGAGCTTCTTCTGCTTCTTCTACCTCAGGAGCTTCTTCAGCTGCTGCGAAAGATTCAGCGCTTCCAACAACGATTGCCAAGGTGGTCTTAATATCACGATAGATAGAAACTACTACCTCGTGCTCACCAGCAACCTTGATTGGGTTCTTAAGATCGATACGACGACGATCAATTTCAATACCATGAGCTTCTTTCAAAGCATCTGCGATCATGTGAGCCGTAACGGAACCAAAAAGAACGCCCTCTTCACCAACACGAGCCTCAACCTGAACAGTGAGAGCTTCGAGCTGATCTTTGAGCTTCTGTGCGTCAGCTAAGCGAGTCTCTTCACGGGTAGCAATATTATGCTTGCGCTGCTCGAGCTGCTTTAAGTTGCCTTTAGTAGCAGGTACAGCAATCTTCTGCGGGAAGAGATAGTTATTTGCGAAACCATCAGCTACGTCTACAACGTCGCCTTCTCCGCCCTTACCTTTAAGTTCTGTAAGCAGGATAACTTTCATACTATCCTCCTCTTAACGATTGCGGCGGTCACCGCGACCACTAACTGCTGGCACAGCGTAAGGCATCAAAGCCATTTCGCGTGCGCGCTTTACAGCGTTAGCAATGTCGCGCTGATGCTGGGTGCAAGCTCCGGTTACACGGCGGGGCTTAATCTTCCCACGATCGGTTACATATTTACGCAGCATCTGAGTGTCTTTGTAGTCAATGTACTCTGCATGATCTTTGCAGAACTGACAATACTTACGACGAGGCTGCTTAGTGTAGTCAGACATATTAACCTCTTTCGGTGATTTTAGAATGGAATGTCTTCATCATAAACGGAGGCATCAACTGCAGGAGTTGCTACTGGAGCTACTGCAGGAGCAGCCTGTGGAGCAAACTGCTGATTGGTAGGCGCAGCGTTGCGACTTGTCATGAACTCAATCTCATCAACAATGATTTCGATCTTTGAACGTTTTTGACCATCGCGTTCCCACTGGCTCCAACGAAGTTTACCCTCAATGGCAACCTTTGAGCCCTTTGACAAAAAGCGAGAAACACTTTCTGCACGAGCACCAAACATAGTGCAATCGATGAAATTAGGATAATCTTCCCATTCGCCCGTTTGCTGGTTTTTTCTGCGATCATTTACCGCAACACCAAAACCAAGAACAGGCATACCGCTTGCCGTTGCACGCAATTCAGGATCACGCGTCAAGTTACCACTGATAACTACTCGATTGATGCTCATCTTAAACCTCTTTCATTTTGTGAATATTCCATTCACAGTTTGATTTCCAAATAATTTATTAATCACGATCAGTACGACGTACGATCATGTGACGCTCTACAACATCAGAAATGCGAAGAACGCGATCGAGCTCAGCAATGCTGTCTGGATTTGCGTGGAAATCAATAAGGGTGTAATCACCGTCGGTCAAACCGTTAATTTCGTAAGCAAGCTTGCGCTTACCCCAATTATCGATGTTGTCAACTGCGCCATTGCTCTCAGCGATAGTGTTTTCAATACGCTTCATAGCTGCTGCACGAGACTCTTCGTCAATAGACGGTGCTACAAAAAACAAGAGTTCATAAGCCTTCATCTTTTCACCTCCTTTGGACTTACGGCTTCGGGATCTGAAGGCATGCCCGAAGCAGGATTAGCCGTATGATTTTAGCATCTATACCGCATGAAAGAAGAAAAAACTACTCACTTCTTATTCAAACTCACCGTTTACACACATTCCTTTCGTATTGTTCTGTGATAACGGAATCTTACCTACACCCTTTATATAATTATTAGAAAAAA